>HHCFJ05603__coassemble_401_pt1 | contig 33660 bp, 30 predicted proteins | sample HHCFJ05603__metabat2_high_PE_021 | metagenome-assembled genome bin HHCFJ05603
AATAAAGATATCTTTTGGATAACCAAAGCATGTAAAAAGCCTGCAAGTTAAATACTTGCAGGCTTTTTTCTATGACCCCGGTGAGATTCGAACTCACCTCTACGGTTTAGGAGACCATTGTTCTATCCAGATGAACTACGGGGTCAAACCTAAGATTAACTTTACCAAAAAAAGTGGTAATAGTTAACCTTTTTTTAGAATTGTGGATTAAAAAATGTTTTCGGATGGTTGGTATCAGCAATCTTATCAGCTGCTTTAACAAAAGGCATCCAAATTAGCAAAGCAACAATCATATTTAAAATGCTTAAAACAATTGCACGCCAATCATAATTGCAAGCCAGAAATGGGCCAATAACTGGTGGCATGATGCTAGGTACTGCCACTTGAACTGGATTAACCAATCCCATAATGCTAATCCAATAAGAGAAGGCAACATTAACTAGTGGCGCTAATACAAATGGAATTAGATACACTGGATTTAGCACTACAGGCAGGCCCAAGAGAATTGGTTCGCCAATGTTAAAAATTCCTGGAGCTAGTGAGATTTTGGCAATTGTGCGATAATCACTGCGTTTAGAAAACATTAAAATCGCCACAATTAGCATTAAGGTTCCACCAGCGCCGCCAAACCAGGCAAAGACATCAAATGAGCCACGTACCCATACATATGGTGGAATATTTCCATTACTAATCGCTGTGATGTTATCATTTTGAGCAGTCATCCAAATTGAATCCAAAATTGGTGATAGAACCCCTATACCATTAATTCCAAAAAACCAAAATAACTGCACTAATAAAGTAATGACAATTACCGTACCAAAGCCTTGTCCCCACTTTACTAATGGAGTTTGAATTGTGGTAAGCAACCAATTTCCAAAATATTTACCGGTAAGAATTTGGAACAAATAATTAATTCCGCCTACACCAAATATTGCAATCATTGCAGGTAATAAAGAATCAAAAGCAGCTTGTTCAGCATGGGGCAAGTTCGATGTCACATGCAACATAATCCTTGCTTTATAGCAAGCATAATAAATAAAAAAGCCTAATGAGCCAAACAAAATAGCAGTAAAGAGGCCAGTAGTTGAGAACTGACTAATGTCAAATGCATTATGCAGTGTAACATTATCACCATGAAATTTAATCTTAGCTATATTGGCAATGCTTAGTGCAAAAGAAGATAATGCCACAATTGAAGCAGCAAGTCTATTTCCTTCAAAAGCTTTTGCTAGTTGATAGCCTAAAGCCAATGCTAAGAAAAAGGCAAATAATGAAAATGTTCCTCGCCAAACTAAATTACTGATTGCTACCAATGGCTGCATCGCAAAAGCAAAGGCATACCAGCCTAAATGATCATGAGCTGCTTCAATTAAGCTCTTAATTAAAACTGCTAATGATCCTGCCATTGTAATTGGCATTAATGAGACAAATGCATCCCGTAAAGCAACTAGCCATCTTATCTGACCCCATCTACTAGCTAGCGGCAAAACATAGTCCTCTAGCCATCTAACTAAACGAATCATTTCTTTCCTTTCAAGTAATGTGGATGATATCCCTTGTTCTTATTACGTTTCTTGCGTTTTTTAGTTTTATTTTTCTTAGTCGAAGTCTTAATGGGCTGCTCTTTAGCCTGCTTCTTTTCCTTCTTGAGTTTAGGCTTTTCAGTTGTTAAATGATAGCCTGCAAAGTAGACACGCTCTATTTGTAATTGATCTGCCAATAATTTCTTCAAATCACGAAAATCGTGATCATCGCCTAAAGTAACCACATAACCTTCAGCGTTCATTCGACCTGTTCTTCCTGCCCGGTGCATGTAAGTATTAGTCTCGCTCGGAATATCAAAATTAATCACATAGGTAAGGCCTGGAATGTCCAACCCACGCGCAGCCAAATCCGTTGCCAGCAGCAATTTCGTCTTACCAGTAGCTAGGTCATTTAAGGCTTTTTCACGGCGTTCTTTACCAAATTCATTAGCTAATAATTCGAACTTAGTCTTAGTATGCCCAAAAATACCAGCAAAGCGCATCATCGTTTTATTTGAATCAAAGAACAAAATTCCCTTAAAGTGATCCAACTTAGTCATTCGCTGCAAAAATTCAATCTTGTGTTGATTGTCTACTTGCAAAAAATAATGTTTAGTCGCTGAAGCTTGTTCATTTCTGACATCTACTAACAAGAAATGACGGTTAAAAACTTGCTCCGCATCCCGTGTAATCTCAGAATCTGTTGCTCCAAATAATAAGATTTGACTGTCTGGACCCAGATTTTGCCCTAATGCTGATAACAATTCCATTTTAGTAAATTCTAAAATATCATCGGCTTCATCAATAATCAAAGTCTTGATCTGGTTTACTTTAATTCGACCACTTGAGAAGAAGTCAAAAAAACGGCCTGGTGTAGCTACGACCACTTCAGGATGCTTTTTCTTCAGATTGTCTTCTTGTCTCTTTCTATTGCCAGCACCAACCAAGCTGACGCCTTTTAATCCTAAAGCGTGGATGTAAGGATTAATTGCATGACGAATTTGTACAGCTAATTCAGTCGTTGGCGCAATAATTACCACGCTGTTAGCATTACCTGGCTGTGCTTTTTCCAAACTAGGAAGTGCATAAGCCAATGTCTTACCCGTACCTGTCTTAGCCAATCCAACCAGGCTCGCGCCATTGCGAATGGCATCATAGCTTTCTTTTTGAATTAAAGTTGGCTGGTCCTTGTGTTCTCTAATTAAAACTTGTTTGATTTTTTCTTGATACATTATTACTGTGTTAATTGCCCATACTTTTGCTTATATTGACCAACGGTCCCGTTATACGCGTACATCGTTACCTGGCTTTCTAAGCCTGAAACATTCCTTACGCGTCCGTTAGTAGTGTAGCACCAAAATGAATACTTTAATTTATTCGGTGCCTTACTGTCTGATGACATAAATAACGTTTGCGGATTAAAGTAATGTTGATATTTATGATCAACTTTCACCATGACTCTTTTGCCAGCTGCTTGCAATAAAGCCGCAAACTGCCCCATTGACCGCAAATATCTCGCTGAACGAGTAGTCACTGCCGGTACAATTAGAATTGGCAGCGAGCCCGTATTTTGTCCTACTTGCTTAAAAAAGTAGCGGTAATGCTGCATCGGAGTCGATTCATTGCTATAGGAAATCTCACTACCAAATGCCAAGTTCGTTCCTAAAATTTGGTCACGATAAGACAGATAGTTTTCATCAAAATATGATCTGCCTTGGGTTGCTTTCAAATATATAAAGGAAACGCCATTAGATTGCAATTTATGTAAATCAACATAGTCAATATCTTGATTTAACTCAATCCCAATCGCACTTGAATTAGCATCTGGCGGTAAAGTTGTTTGCCGCTTAAAATTGAAAAAGCCAATCAAAAGAAATGCAATCGCCAGAATTAATAAAGTCAAAATCGCTGGCAAAGTATACTTATGCTGAAATCTTTTCATCGGCTAAATTCCTCCCTTAATTATTTTAACCGAAAAGCCTATCAATACAAAAATTTCTAGTCGATGTGCTAAAATTTAAATAATGTAAACGAAGGGCAACAAATAAATATGAAACGACAAATCTCATTCGGCCAAGCATTGGCTACCGTAGTCGGTTCTGTCATCGGAGCTGGCGTATTTTTCAAGATCGGAACAATTACTGCACAAACTGGCAGCACTTCAATGACCCTGTTTGTATGGATTTTAGCTGGGATCATTTCAATTGCATCAGGTTTGACCATTTCAGAAATTGCCGCCAGCTTAAAAATTAATGGTGCCATTAAGTATCTTGATTATACTTACGGCCGCGTGTGGGGTTTTCTTTTTGGCTGGGCACAAATGATTGTTTATTTTCCAGCTCAAATTGGTGCCCTAAGCTCAATTTTTGGCGTTCAGTTTGTCTCCTTATTTGGAATTAAGGCGAGGTATTCTAACCTAATAGCTATCTTGCTAGTGCTTTTTCTCTTAGGAATTAATCTAATCGGAACTAAATTTTCTAGCAAAATGCAGTCGGTCATCACTATCCTAAAAATCATTCCAATTGCTTTAATTATTATTTGGGGATTATTTAATCCTACCAAAATACCTGCACCAATTATTCCGTTAACAGTCGGCACTGGACATTCATTTCCAACCGCCATTAGTCAAGGGTTACTTTCTGCGTTATTCGCCTTCGAAGGCTGGATTGTAGTGACTAATTTGGCTAACGAAGTCAAAAATCCAGAAAAAGACCTTTCACGGGCAATTATTTTAGGTCTTTCAGCAATTACATTGATTTATGTTTTAATCAATTATACTTTCATGACCGTTTTACCTATTGATCAATTAACTAATAACAATAATGCCGCGTTTCAAGCTTCAATGAAACTGTTTGGTCAATTTGGTGGAAAACTAGTCACTGTGGGAATTTTAATTTCTGTTTACGGTGCGGTTAACGCATTCATGCTGACAGGGATGCGCACGCCTTATATCTTGGCTCAAGACAATTTATTGCCATTCTCCAATAAAATTGGCAAGGCTAATATCCATACCGGTGTCCCAGTAGTTGGCGCGTTTATTGTTGATGCTATTGCAATTGTCATGATTCTACTAGGTAATTTTACTGTTTTAACTGACATGCTAGTCTTCGTTATGTGGACTTTCAACACAATGTTGTCAGTTGCCGTAATAATTTTGAGAAAGCGTGAGCCAGAATTAAAACGTCCATTTAAGGTTCCATGGTATCCGATCATTCCAATTATTTCCGTGATCGGTGGTATCTTCATCGTTGTCTCAACAATTATCAATCAATTTGTTCTTTCAATTATTGGTATTGGTTTAACATTGTTAGGACTGCCAATTTACTATTACATGCAAAAGAAAAATAATTAACGAAAAAAGCCGCCGATTTTGGGCGACTTTTTATTTGAGTAAATATATTTATTAATGTTGTGAAGCACCGCTAGTTGCATCATTTTCTTGATGATCTTCATAGGCAGTATTGGCAGCAATTCGACCAAAAGTGAAAATATCTGCCAAGGAGTTACCACCCAAACGATTACCAGCATGAATGCCACCAGCATTTTCACCAGCAGAATATAGACCATCAATAATTTGACCATCTTTATTCAAAACATGTGCCTTAGTATCAATTACTAAGCCGCCCATAGTGTGGTGAATAGCAGGCTTTCTCGGAGTAGCATAGAATGGTGCAACTTCACATTTGAGGCCTAATACATTCTTATGGAAGTCTGGATCCTCGCCACGATCAACGTAAGAATTATAATCCTGGATAGTTTTAACCAAAACTGCTGGATTCATTCCAATTTGTTTTGCCAAATCTTCAAGCGTATCAGCTCTAAACAAGGTTCCAGCCTTAACTTGCGCATCAAGTGACTCTTGGGTTGTATTGTAAGCAGTGTCCTTAATCTTATCGTCCGCAATTTGATAAATCAAACCACCATTTTCGATAACTGCCTTAGCCAAAACATCCCGTTCCGCAAATTCATTAACAAACCTCTTACCCTTTTTGTTAACCATAATATAGTTAGCAGGCGGAGTTACAACACCAGTGAAAAGCTCACCGGTCTTTGGATCAGCTACTGGCATTAATTGGATAAAGCCCATACCGAATAAGTCTGCACCAGCTTCAAGACCTAAGTTAATCCCATCGCCAGTAATTGCAGGTGAATTAGTTGTTGTACTATCGTCTGCAATGTTTGGCCAATAGGTATTGTATTTTTGAACCATCTTAGTATTGGCACCAAAGCCACCTGCCGTTAAAATTACTGCCTTAGCATGCACAGTCAAAGTACTACTGTCAGCGCGTGTTGCAATTACACCGCGTACTTTGCCATCTTCAATAATTAGTTTTTCAACACGAGTTTCAAGATATGGATCGACACCATGCTCTCTTATCCAATCACCCAAAACATGAATGAATGCATAACCTAATGGTTCTACTGGCTTATGGCCTCTACGCCACAGACCACCAACTGGTTCTGTAACTTGAGAATTATCAAATTTAACACCTAAATCTTGGAGCCATTTAACAGAATTTAAAGCATTAGTTACCAATTCATGTACCAAAGCATATTTACCATGAATTTCGTTACCTTTTAAATCCGTCCTTTTACCACCTAAATAAGTTTGAATTTCATGGAGTAAAGTCGAATCAAATAAATAATCTGTACCAGAATCAATATATTCTTTGATTTGTCTTTGTAATCTTTCAAAATCAAAGCGGTATTCTAAATCAATTTGTTCAATTGGCGTATTAGCCAAGTCTTCTAAAGTCTGTTTTTCACCAGGAAGAGCCTTAAATTTACTTTGCCATTCTGGTTCAGCCGCATTCATTGGACCACCAGCACGGCTAGTATTACCACCGATCTGTGGATACTTTTCGAGAACAGCCACCCTTTCACCATGTTGAATTGAGCGAACTGCAGCTGCTAGACCAGCGCCACCTGCACCAACTACAGCTACATCAACAGTAATTTCTTCATCTTCTACCTTTGTAGCAGCGGGCTTTTCACGGTTTTTCCATTCGGTTGAATCGCCGCCTGCTTCATCAATTGCTTCGGCTACGCCATCAATCACACCATGACTGGAAATAGTCGCGCCACTGACCGCATCAACGTTTAAAGTTTGATTTTCCACAATTGTTTTAGGCAAACGTCTAAATACTTCATCGGCTACTCCCTTAGTTTCACCTGATGAATCTACTTTGATTGAAGTAACTTTATCGCCATCAATGTCAACTTCCATTGGCATTGATTCGGAACCATGACCTTTAGCTTTTACTTGATATTTTCCTGACTTCATTGCTTACACCTCTAATAAGTTTAATTTTATCCACAAGTTAATATTAGTGCGTCATCTGTTGATGTATCAAATATCAATTTCACTATACTTTCATAACAAAATTGTTATGAAATAACTATGTTTCGTTCTCCAAATAAAAAAAGCTTAATGCAAATAGTTATCCACATTAAACTTTTTAATTGCATGCTTTAATTAATAAACTGAAACTTGAAAGCTAAGATTAACGCTCCTTCCCCGCGCCTCTTGGCTTTTTCTTATCAAAAATAAAAACGCAGGATCTCTCTGCGTTATACTTTAAGTGTCGAAATAAAAAGTAATGGAGATCCTGCGCAATGAACAGTATAGAACAAATCGACACAGAAAACGATACTAAATCCTTAATTTCTTCATTTATCAAACTAATCGGTCTAGCTAAGTTAACTAAACAAGTCAACTTTAAGCGTAAATCTACCGTTTCATTAACCATGATCATCTCTTGGTTGATGTCAGTACACTTTGCTCGGCTTTCCTTATTCAGAGCTAAGAGTGACAAGCGTTTTTCCGTTAGAACTGCTCGCAATGTACTTAACGATGGCAGAATCAACTGGCAAAAACTATTATGCTTGATTGCAGCTCGGCTCATTGGCTGCTTTAAACATCCGTAAAAAGAAACATTATCTTTATTCAAGCATAGTTGAGGCTCAATATCATGGACATAGCTTTTTATTAAAGCTGGTCTTTGTCTCCAACCGTGGAAACAAGAACAAGTATTTGGTTTTAGCTACTACTCAGACAAAGCTTAGACCTGAAGAAATCGTCCAACTTTATGGTCGTAGATGGCAAATTAAAACATATTTTAAGACGTCTAAGCAATATCTTACTCTAGATAAATCTCAAGTTCAAAGCTATGACGGCCAATGTGGCTATATCGCAGTTACAGTAATAACTTATGATCTATTGGCCTGGCAGGAAAGACAAAATACAGATGATAAGACAATCGGAGATTTATTCTATCTAATGAACGAATCCTTACCTGATATTAGATTCGTAGATGCATTGGTCTACTTAATTTCAGAATTAAAAGAGCTTAAACAGAATAGTTTTGAAAAGATAGATGAAGTAATCAATGACTTTATTAACCAACTGCCACGATTCATTCAAATTGCACTGAAACAGATCATATAAAAACTAATTACGTCTAAGAAAGCTCAATAGTGACAGGACTTGAGCTTGATTTTGGTGCTTTCAAGTTTCAGTATTTAAATTAAGCTTCAGAGGCGCCTGATACAGCATCTGCTTCTTGTTCATTTGAAACAGTAAAATAATTATAATTGGTATTATCCGCAGCAGTCGTACCTGCAACAAAACCAGAAGCATAGCTCCAAGAATTCATCATACTTGGCATTGGATCATGACCATTAGCACCACCAACAATTTCTCCTGCAGCATAGAAGTTACTTACGGGATTCATATCATTGTCAAGAAGCTGCATTTGATCAGTAGTTTCATATCCACCCAAAGTTGTGCAGAATAGAAGTTTTTGTTCAATTACATAATATGTATCGCCTTCGAACTCATGCATAAACTTCTTGTCTCTACCAAACTCAGGATCATAATCTGCTTTAACATCTTCAGTATAGTTATCAACAGTTTCCTTCAGCGTTTGATAATCAATACCTGCTTTTTCTGCCACGGTCTTCAAGTCGCCTTTGACCAGAACTGGACTCTTCTCGCCATCCAAATCAAAGAATGATTGAACTTCTTCTTTGGTAAAGCCATACTTAAGCATTAATTCATAGAAACGGTCCCAGGTTCTTTGATCCATGACAATGTAAGCTACCTTACCCTTTTGTTCGGCAATCGCATCCCTAAAATGCGTATAAGGTGCAGATTCGTTAACTATTCTCTTACCATCAGTATTAACAAAAATAGCCCCCATATCGGTCGCTTCTTTAGTTGAATAAGTTGTTAGCTTAGCAATACCAGGTTCAACTTCCAATCCATGTGGATATACCTTATACCAGTCTAAGTTACGAGTAACCAAATTCATATTTTTGGCAAAATCAAAATAATCACCGGTTGAAGTCATTGGACCATAATATGGAATATCAGTCTTATGAGCCTGATAATCACGTGCACCCCAACCACCAGCAGCTAAAACAAGTGACTTGAAATTGACATTAATTGTCTGGTGCTTGCCTTCAGCGGTTAAAGATACCAGTTTGCCAGCCTTATCTTTATTCAACTTTTCAACACGGGCATCTAAGATAATTTGTCCGCCTTTTTTTTCAAATGCCTCAGCCACCTTAGTCACTAATTCATATGAGCTTTCACTAGGCATTTCAATTTGACGATTTACACTATGTTCAACTGTTTGGGTTTCCGCTTTTTGATAAGTCAAATTTGCAAATTCAGTAATAAAGTCTACGGCCCTACCAATATTGTTAGCTAATAACTTTGACAACATTGGATAATTGGTACCGCGGCATTCACGAGTAATATCTTGAACTAGTCTATTTGGCGAATCCTTCTTTGCCGTTTCACCAAATAATTCTGCAGAAACTTTAGAGCCAGTTCCTACAACATTTGAGCCATTTAAAATAGTTGCTCCACCTAAATAGCCATTTTTTTCAAGTACAACTACTTTTTTACCCATCGAAAGAGCACGACTTGCCGCCATTAACCCGGCCATACCGGAGCCAATTACAGCCACATCAACATTTAGTTGCCTTTCTTCATGTACGACTTCTGGCTTTTTTCCGTCAAGAGCAATGTTATTTTCGGCTAATGCTTTTTTACCAGAATCTAGCATTGCTTGAGTCATCAATGATGCCCCAGAAACAGCGTCCACGTCAAAACTTTGATTATCAATAATATTTTTCTTTAATTTACCAAAAGCTTGATTAAAAATTGCAGGAGTTTCCGAATTCTTGGTTACTTTGACATCGCTAATTTTATTGTTTTCTAAATCAATCTCAAAATCAATTTGACCATTGCGACCATCTGCTTGAGCTTTAATAGTTTGTTTGGTCATAAAAACTACTCCTTTACTTGTTCTTCTTACTAAACCGCCTACATTATAACCACAATATTAAATCTAAAAAAATAAATTTAATTTGATATTTTAATAAAATTTTTTATCAAAAGCAGTAAATAAAAGCGAGTGATCATTCTCACTCGCTTGATTCTTTATCTAATTTTCATCCTTATTTATTAGCGTAATGTTGAATAACTTCTGGCTTCAATACCCCAACATAAGGAAGGTTACGATACATATTTAAAAAGTCCAAACCATAACCCACTACGAATTCATTGCCAACCTTTGAACCATAATATTCTAATTCAACATCGGTAGTTCTTCTGGCTTCCTTATTTAGCATTGCACAACACTTAACGCTCTTAGCGCCACGTGCCATAATGTGTTCTTTCATGAATTTCAAAGTTAAACCCGTATCAACGATATCTTCGACAATTAAAACATCGCGATCCTTCACGTCAGTTACCAAATCTGATACTATCTTGACCTTACCAGTTGACTCAAAGCCATCACCATAACTAGAAACATCAATAAAATCCAATTGATGTGCTACGTCCATTTGTCGAGTTAAGTCAGTCAAGAAGTAAATTGCACCCTTCAAAGCCCCAACAACTACCGGCTTTTTACCAGCATAGTCCTCAGTTAATTGCTTACCTAAACGGACGCACATCTCATGAATGTCATCTTCTGTGAATAATTTGTGATCTATAATTTGGTCAATATTGTCGCCTTTTGCCATTTAATCTACCCTTCAATTCAATTTACATATATTATTCCTAATAAAAAGAATTATAACATCTTTAAACAAAAAAAGCGTCATTTTCAACGCTTCCTCTGAATAATTTCTAATTTTCATCCTTTGATTGATCGCCTTTTTGATCTTTATCCTTAATCGGTTCAACGATAAACCAGCGCATAAAGCCTTGTTCGATACTGTCTAAGGTAAACTTATATCCTTCAAGTTCAATTGATTCACCCTTTTTCAAGTTAGGATAATGTTCCATCATGTAACCACCAATGGTAATAATATCGCTATCTTGAAAGGCCTTCAGATCTGTATGGAAGAAACGCTCAAAGTCATATAAAGTCGTCTTACCTGAAACATGAACTTGACCATCCTTGTCCTTGATAATGTAATCATCTGAAACATCATCAATTTCATCCTTAACAGAACCGAAAAGCTCTTCATAAATATCCTTATCAGTAACGATCCCACTAGTACCACCATATTCGTCAACTACTAAGACAATTGGTGTGTGCTTAGAAATCATCAAGTGCAAGATATCTTGAATTGGCATTGATTCAGGTACCGTGATAATAGTTCTAATAATTCTTGTTACTGGTACGTTGCCATCAATTTGGCTTTGTTGCACAATGTCGTACGCATAAACATAACCCACAACGTCATCTTTATCATTATCACGCACAACTGGAAAACGACTGTAGCCTTCTTCCAAGTATTTTTTCAAGGCATAGGCAATTGTATCAGTTGAATCAAGTACTGACAATCTTGTTCTGTCAGTCATGATGTCCTTAGCAACCTTATCGTTTAATTCGAAGGCTCTTTCCATATAAGTTAAGTCTTCTTTATCAAGCGAACCACCATGAACCGCATTACGTGACAACTTGATGATTTCAGATTGTGAATAAACTTCATTTTCTTCATCAGCTGGAGTAAAGCCCATCAATTTTAAGATTCCATTGGAGCTAGTATTTAATAGCCAAACGAATGGATAAACAAGCGTATGGAAAATATGAAGTGGCGTAACGATCCCCATCATCATCGGTACTGGCTTGTCAATCGCAATATTCTTAGGCACAACTTCAGTTAAGACAACTTCCAAATAAGTTAATAAAACTACGCCTAAGATTGCACTAACTGACTTGATGAGTGATTCATTCATTGGCGTCAAATGGAAAAGATCTTCCAAGATGGTTGCGAATGTATCAGCCGAGAACCAACCCAAGACTACACCAACCAAAGTGGTACCAACCTGAGTAGTTGACAAATACTCATTCAAGTTGTGCGTCATATGCAAAGCACGACGCAACTTTTTCTTATTTCCTTGACCCTTAGCAAGCATATCTTCGAGCTGACTTGGTCTAGTTTGAACTAACGCAAATTCCGCAGCAACAAAGAATGATGCAACGATAAATATTAATAATGTTGCAACTAAATTAGTTACTATTTGAGCTGGACTCAAAGTATTATCACCTTTTTTTACAAATATATTACTAAAACCTATTTTACCATTTCTTGCCTAAAATAGTGCAGTTTTACACAAGGGATAACGGTTTTTGTAATTTATTCGACCACCTTGTAAATTTCATTAAACGGTACACGCTTTGGAATAAATTTAGGATCATTAATTTCAGCATTCTTGTCGATATAGCCAACTGCAATTGCCATTCCGACAGCTTCATCATCTGGAATTTGGGCATATTCTCTAACCAATTCTGGGTATGAAACCATTGAATGAGCTGGCATCACACCTAAGCCACGGTTAATGGCTAAAAGCATGATACTTTGTGCAAAAATTCCTAAGTCAAAAACGGACCAAGCTGGAGATTTCTTCGGAACCGTTAAAAAGATAATTGCTGGTGCATTGAACATTGTTTTATTCGCATCATTAAATAATTGAAGCTTATTTCTGAAAAAGAAACTTTGGGATGCACCCATCGTAGCCATATTACGACTTGGATAAGTATCCCAGTCTAGTGATAGCATTGAAGCAAAATCTTCATGTGCAGCTTCTTTATCATCAATCTTTTTAGCTGAAGCAGCCTTAAACTTGCTTAAAGCATCCCCCATCAAAACATATGCACGCCATGGCTGAGAATTAAGCAATGAAGGTGATTGCTGTGCCATTTTAACGATTCCAGCAATTGTTTTTTCTTGTAATTTTCTATTAGTAAACTTCCGCGTTACATGTTCCTTTTCATAAACATCCTTAAAATTCATTTTTCCTCAATTCCTTTTTGCTTATATAATAACAATCTATATTTTATTATAGTAAAAAACTGTTAAAAAGCTTAATTATTGCTCTTTTCTTGCTTTTTCTTTTCTGCTGCCTGTTTTTTTAAATAAGCACTCATTGCAAGATCATTTTTTCGCATAGCAATAAACGCAGTAATGGTTAAAGTTAATCCGCCAAGACAAATCACAAGTAAGCCAATCGGAAACAAGAAGTCTGCTCCCTTAGGAATAAATGATGCCTTAATTACCCAGCATGCTATACCAATTAACATCAAAACTATACCCACAATGACTGCCTTAGTGTTCGGTCGATATCTTTTCATAAATGCCCTTCTTTCTTAATTAACATTCTAACAGAAAAAGCTTAGCTTCAACGTAGAAGCTAAGCCGAAAACTAGAGAAATAGTCGTTAAATTTTTACATGAGAGAGGGGAAAGTTGACTATTTAAGTTCGATAGTTTGTACTTTTTGGGAATGTTCAACACTGCCTTTTTCAATCGGAGTAACTGACTTAATCAGGTCCATGTTGGTGTAGACAACGATGCAGCTGTCATCGTATCCCTTGTCTGTAATCATTTGGAAATCCATTGTGGCTAAGGGTTGACCTTTCTTAACTTTATCGCCTTGACTAACATTCACTGTAAACGGAGCACCTTTTAGTTCAACAGTATCAAGACCCAAGTGAATCAAAAACTCAATACCTTGGTCATTCGTGATACCAATAGCATGTTTAGTTGGGAAAAGTGTGGAAATACTACCATCAACTGGTGCATAGATATGATTATCCTTAGGCTTGATAGCATAGCCATCACCTAACATCTTAGTTGAGAAGACATCGTCTTTTACATCAGTAATTGGCATAATGTCGCCATCAACTACCGCATCTACTTCAATACCCTTATTCTTTTTCTTAAAGAAATTAAACATAATTAATAACCTCTGGATTTCTAAAATTCAAGTAATAATATCAACATAAAGCTTGCGAGTAATAAACCAGCTGCAGTAAGTGAAATTGCGATTATTACTCGACTAACACCATCTTGCGTTTTCTTCAAAGCTTTTGCTCGATAAAAACCTAAGATAGCTAATACTACGCAAAGCAAGTTGCCAACAAAGAGCTGAGCAATCATCTGACTTCCCATCAAGAAGCGATAAGTCTGTCGATTGATTAAAAACTGCTTGTGGTTTAACAACATATAGTAGCCTAGTATGAAGTCAACGATAGCAACGATTGTACTAATCGCAATCATCGGCTGCTTCATAATCATCATCCGAATCGATTGACCAGAAGCACCGCTTCGTAGTGCAATCATCGCCCAAAACAATAGTGGAGCAATGAAAAGTACGTATGAATACCAAGTCAAAATCTTCTTAGTATCCAAGTGCATGCTTTCGGTTATTCGATCGATAAAGTTGCCAACTTTTCGTTTACTAATTGCCCACATTGATCTCTACATCCTCTCCTTGACTCTGTTGCCAAGCTACATATTCACTAATTACCAAATCAATTAAGAAGTACGCTGGGGTAAAGGCAACCTTCCCGCTCTTAAAGTCGGCATCATCAGTAAAGGCAATCGTTGGAAAATAAATGTTGTGCTGCACTAATGAAGCTAATTTATTTTGCTTCAGGTTAGTGAACGAAACATATTTGAATTTATCATTCACTAGTTCCAACTTAGTGATTTCCTCATTGATCGTTTTATTATCACCCGTAAACGAGATAATAAACAAAACATCGCCTTTTTGAGCAAAGCGTCCCGCAGCTTTTAATTCCTCTAATGCTGATGGCAAAACAGTTGCATGCTTGCCAACTACAAACAATTCATGAGCCAAATATTGTGCGATTAACTCTTGTTGCCAACCAGTAGAGTAAATGTAAATTGTCCCTGCATTATCTAAATCGCGATACAAGCTATTGAAATCACGTTGTTTGAAATACTTCAACACGTCTGAATTTACTTTACTAAGTTCCCGCGCAAAATTATTTTCAATTTTGATTGGTTTTTGCTTCGATTCGGCTAATTCGACCAAATCAAATTTAAGCTCACTGTAGCCACTTAGTCCTAGCTTTTTACATAACCGGAAAATTGCGGATTCGGATACATAAAGCTTTTTAGCTAATTTGGCTAAGCTTAATTTGCTACAGTCTCTCGGATTATTTAGAACATATTGAACTATCTGTTTTTCAGAATCATTCAACTTATGACTATTGTCATAGACCATTGATCTCAAATTTGCCATAATACCTGTGCCCTTATCAATATATAATTTATATATTAATGATAACACAAGCTCTTTCAGATTATAGCAATTGTTTCATTTGATCAACAACTTGATCGGCATCCAATCCGACAACGATGTCAACCTCGTTGTTATCTTTATGTTGTACTTCGTAAGAATCTGCGATCTTCTTGAATTCTGAATCTGGAGCGACCTTCTTAGGATCAACGACATGAGTTCTTACTCTAGTTGAGCAAGCAATGACATCTTGAATGTTGGAGTCACCACCAAGCAAGTCAACGATACCAGTAGCTCTTTCAATATAAGGATTATCTTGTTCAGTTGATACCTTAGCGTCGCCACCTTGTTGTTGCATTAAAGTGTTCATTTCATCAAGAACTTGAGGTACGTCCAAACCTACGATAACTTGGATAGCCTTACCGTGGTGTACGACATTGACAGCCTTGTTTGCTTTAAATGCGGCATCTGAAGCAACTTTATTTGGATCGGCAACAGATACACGTAATCTAGTAGCACATGAACTCAATTCTGTAATGTTTGAAGGACCACCTAATAATTCAAGGTAAGCAGTTGCTCTTTCAATGTAAGGGTCATTAGCGTCCTTACCAGCAGCTTCTGCAGCTTTCTTAGCCTTGTATTCTTTCTTTGAAAGAAGGTGAACATCTTGATCATCGGCTTCACGACCTGGAGTAATGTAGTTGAACTTCTCGATCATGATCTTGAAGACGAAGTAAGTGATAATACCGAAGATAATACCAACGATAAATTCCATGACGTAGGTCTTCCAGTGGTTTTGCCAAAGTGGAATCCAGTTCATTGAAGCGATACCGATCGCACCATCTGACATGAATCCTCTTAAACCAAAGGCCCACATAACTGTGTTCATCGTGGCTGACAATACTGAGTAAACTACCCAAAGAACTGGAGCAGCAAACAAATAAGTAAAGTCGATAGGTTCAGTAATACCAGCTAATACTGAGGTTAAAGCAGCTGGGATAAGCAAAGCTGAAGTTTGCTTCTTCTTGTTCTTCTTAGCAGTTGCGTAGAAGGCAAGACAGATAAATGGTACTAAGAATACCTTTTCGTTACCGTAAAGTTGGAATCCTTCAACTGAAGCGATTTGTGAAAGTGGTTTAGTACTTGCAGCGTATTCAGCAAGGTGTTTCAACCAGTATGGTTGCAAACCGCCGGCAACAACGGCTGGACCGAATTGGAATGGAATGTATACCAAGTGGTGAAGACCAGTAGGAATCAATACACGGTTCAAGAATTGGTAAATCCAAACACCGATAAATCCACTATCTACGATGAAGTGTTGCATGCTGGTGATACCCATTTGAACTTTTGGCCAGCCCCAGCAGGTAATGAGTGCTAAAGGAATCATTACGAAGAATGCTAAAGCGTAGACATAAGTTGAACCTTGGAAAGTACCAAGCCAGTCTGGCAACTTCTTGTCAAAGTACTTGTTGTGTAGCCATACAACAATCAAAGCAACAACCAAGGCACCTAAGATACTAGTGTCAAGAGTCTTGATACCAGCAATGTTAGTTAAACCGTGGTTAGTAGCGTTAGCAACAATTTGAATCTTGTCAAAGTTAGGAATACCAAATGCTGCACCCCAGTGGGTAAGCATTGCACCGATGAAGTAGTTGTAAGTCAAGTAAGCAATAACTGCTTCCATGGCTGCTCTACCTCTAGCCTTGTTGGCTAAACCGATTGGCAAACCTACAGTAAACAAAATACCTTCTTGGTTGAACACTGTCCAACCACCAGCTGAAATTGTGTCCCAAACTGAGTTCCATGTAGTTCCCGGGTTGGCAATTGAACCAAACAGAGTCGGGTTATTGAACAAACTACCTAAAGCTACGACAATACCCGCAAACGAGAACAGCATAACTGGGACGAACATAGCGGCCCCAAACCGCTGTATTTTCTGCATCATAATCGTTTACCTCTGAAGAAAAAAATTAAATCAATAACTTATTCTTACATCTACACCTGCATCTACATCTTTATTTCATCAGATCAAGTCAACCGCAAGGTGCTCATACAATTGACTTTTGCCATTTGTGCTTCACACAAATATTTACTCCTCAAAAATGTTTTAAGATAAAACGTCCAGTTGATATCAAATTCTGAACTTAACTCTATCTTAGTAGCTAGCTTACATTTTTATTTATACCATAGTTTTAAGCTAATGTAAGCGTTTTTTAAAACTATGACTTATTGTTTCATAAAGTTAAGATGATATTTCATTTCATGAAATTTATTTCAGCCCTTCAATGATGTATATACCAATATTTATACCCCCTTTATTTTGCTTGTCGCGCCTATGTTTAATCATTTACTTTACATACAAAAATAACATGTCAATAAATATGCTATAGACATTCTCTATTTATACACATAAAATCCTCTGCAATATATTTCATTTCATGAAACGAAACAAGTGATAAAACCTTTTTCCTTTCCAAGATGAACTACTTTGCTTACTGAAATAACACAAAGTCTGGCATAATTAACGGTAAGTTAAATGCACAGGAGGAATTATTATGACAATCAAATTTATTGCACTTGATACCGATGGTACCTTGCTTAATTCAACAGGTAAGATTTTGCCCAGTACAAAAAAGGCAGTTAAAACAGCTTTAGACCAAGGAATAAAAGTTGCTTTATGTTCTGGTCGGCCAATCGCAGGATTAAAACATTTTATGGACGAATTAGGAATTATTGGACCTGATCAATATGCTATCACTCTTAATGGCGCAATTACCCGCACAGCAGATGGCAAGATAATGACTAAAGATCTAGTTTCTAATCGACTTTATCGTAAAATGTATGCTTTTGCTAACGAGCATCATTTACCTTTTAACGTTGTTTCCCCTGATTCAAAAATAATTACAGGAGATCATGATGTTGATTTAATGGTTTATACTCAAGCTTACGAAAATAGTGCGACTTTATACATTAGAGAGCCAGATGAATTGCCTAGTGATTTTGAAATTGCTAAAGGTTGTTTTGCCACTAAAGCTAAGTTGTTAGACCAATGGGAGGATAAAATTCGCCAAGAATTTGGGCAAGAGCTGTATATTGTTCGTGCCGACGATTGCTTCTTAGAGCTACTTCACCCTAATGTTAATAAAGGAACCGGATTAAAAGAATTAACTGAAAAACTTGGCATTACTCCAGAAGAGGTCATGGCATTGGAGACGAAAGAAATGATATTACCATGTTTGACTTTGCTGGAACAGCTGTTTGCATGGGTAATGGCTCCGAAGAAGCGAAAAAGCATGCTGATTATGTTACCACTTCAAATGACGAAGATGGCATCAGCAATGCTTTTGAGAAATTTTTATGAACAACCTAAAACAAGTATCTGAGAAGTGATTAATCTTTCCTAGATACTTGTTTTATTATTTGTTCAAATATTCACGCAAAGCTGGCAAAACTTTCTCCGCCTCAACTCGTCCGACCTCATACACTCGTCGCATCTCTTTTTTATCTGTTTCTAAAGTGCCAATTTCAAGCGGAAACGGTGGACGAATAATAAAAGCTTGGTCAGCTTCTTCATCCTTTTCCATTTGGTCAAGCACTGCGTTATAATCCTCAGCTCTTGTGGATAACTTTTCTAGCACTGCTGGATATTCACGCAAAAGCACTTTCTCTAGTGGATAAATCTTACTCTGCTTCTTACGATAAGATTTTGGCTGCGTCGTAATGACCACTTTTTTATTACAATTCTTCTGCTTCAAAAAATCATATGGAATCGAATCAGATACACCACCGTCAAAATAGTAATGTCCACGAATTGCAACTGGATGAGCAAAAAATGGAATCGACGACGAGGCTCTAATCCACTCTAAGTCAACATAACCTGCATCATGTAATTGATGATAAACCGGCTCACCTGTTGCAGCATCAGTTGCAACACACCAAAAGTCCATTGGATTAGTCATAAATTTTTCTTTATCAAAAACATCCAACTTATCAGGCAAAATATGGTAACAAAAGTTAGCCGCATACAAATTGCCTGACCGCCGCCATGACTTCCAACTAGCATAATATGGTTTCCCCGCAAAGCGCATGTTGTAGCGCAATACTCTTCCCTTTTGCTCCGACTTCAAGTTTACGCCAAAGGCAGCACCGGCTGAAACGCCAATTGCTAAATCAAAGGTTATGTCATTTTCTAAAAACACATCAATTACGCCAGCTGTAAACAGCCCACGCATTGCTCCACCTTCAAGTACTAACCCACTTTTCATATTTTCCCTCTTTATCAAAAAAAGACCTACGCTTTTCGCATAGGTCTAATTTATTCTTATTTTAATTTTACTTCAAGCCCGACCATTGCCATTCAGTTACTTCTGGCATATCCTTACCATTGTCACGAATGTATTGATGGTGCTTTTCAAGCAAGTCATCCATGTGACTGATGAAGTCCGCATTCTTGCCCTTTAGCTTATCGATGCTTTCAACCGCATCCTTAGCCAAATCGAAGCGGTCAAGGTGGTTTAAGACACGCATATCAAATGGAGTAGTGATATCACCATTTTCTTCATAGCAGTGAATATGAACATTGTAGCGCTTGCGAGCAAACCAGATGGATTCCATCATGCTCTTGTAGCCATGCCATGCAAAGATTACTGGCACATCCTTAGGGAATAATCTGTCAAATTCTTCAGTTGAAAGACCATTCTTGTTGTCCTTTGGATCCATTAACTTCATAACATCAACTACGTTAATGTAGCGAATCTTGAGATCTGGGAACTTCTTGTGCAAGATATCGATTGCGGCTAAAGTTTCAATAGTTGGTTCAGTTTCAGTTGAAGCAAAGACAACGTCTGGCTTAACGCCCTTGTCAGTTGAAGCCCAATCAATGTAGCCTAAGCCCTTGTCTACCAACTTCTTGGCTTCTTCAATTGAGAACCATTGTGGACGAGGCTGCTTAGAAGTTACCAAGACATTGATGCATTCTCTGTCTTGCAGTGCCTTGTCGCCCACTGCCAAAAGCGTATTAGTGTCTGATGGCAAGTATTCATGAACAAGATCTGGACGGTTCTTTTCATACAAGTGAGTCAAGATACCTGGATCTTGGTGAGTGTAACCATTGTGGTCTTGTTGGAATACAGTTGAAGTTGCGACAAAGTTAAGTGATGGATAATCATGACGCCAGTATTGTTCCTTAGCCTTTCTTAACCACTTCATGTGTTGCGTGAGCATGGAGTCAACTACTCGGCCAAAGGCTTCATAAGTAGCGAAGAAGCCATGACGACCAGTCAAAACATAGCCTTCAAGGAAGCCCTCATCTTGGTGTTCTGACAATTGTGAGTCAATCACACGGCCACTTGGAGCCAGGTTTTCATCATTTGGTTCATGAACTTCTGGTTCCCATTGGCGCTTTTGATCATCAAGTAATTGGAACAAGCGGTTTGATTTAGATTCATCTGGACCAAAGCCGCGGAAAGTAGTTGGGTTGAGCTTAGCAACTTCATCCAAGTACTTAGCCCATTCAACCATGTCTTGGGCTTCAACTGAACCTGGCTTGTCAAACTTCAAAGCAAATTTGCGGTAGTCTGGCAAGTTAAGCCGCTTAGGATCAAGACCACCGTTAGTGATTGGGTTCATGGCCATTCTATGTTCACCCTTAGCAGTGTTTTCAGTCACGATTTCCTTAGGTGAACCATCTTCGTTAAATAATTCTTCCGGCTTGTAGCTTTCCAGCCAATCAGTAAGCATATCAGCGTGTTCCATATCGCCTTGAGCAACTGGAATTGGAATTTGGTGAGCCCGGAATGAATTTTCAATTGGGTTGCCATCCAAGTCCTTCTTTGGACCAGTCCAGCCCTTAGGGCATTGGAAAATAATCATTGGCCAATGTGGCAAGGTAGCATCATTGTTTTCACGGGCATGCTTTTGAATAGCCTTGATTTCTTCAATGACTTCATCCATGGTCTTAGCCATTTCTTCATGAACTTGCATTGGGTCCTTTTCACCGTCAAAACGGCCGCCCTTAAAGACTGAAACAAAGTGAGGATCCCAACCCATGCCGCGGAAGTATTCGGTTAATTCTTGATCGCTCATGCGAGAAACAATGGTTGGGTTAGAAATCTTAAAGCCGTTGATTTGCAAGATTGGCAGAACTGCACCATCTTTAATTGGGTTAATGAACTTGTCACTAAACCATGAAGCAGCTAAGGGACCAGTTTCAGCTTCACCATCACCAATTTCAACAGCGGCAATAACATCTGGATTATCCAAAACAGCACCAGTACCGTGTGAAAGTGAGTAGCCTAATTCCCCACCTTCATGAATTGAACCTGGAGTTTCAGGAGCAGCGTGAGAAGCAACACCACCTGGGAAACTAAAGCGTTTGAATAGCTTAGCCATCCCCTTTTCGTCCTGGGTAATCTCTGGGTAACGTTCAGTATATGAACCATCAAGATATGAGTTAGAAACCATTACCTGACCACCGTGACCTGAACCCTCAATATAAAACATGTTCAAGTCATACTTCTTAAGCACACGATTCAAGTGAGCATAGATAAAGTTTTGTGGTGCAATCGTGCCCCAGTGACCAATTGGCTTAGGCTTAACGTCTTCTGCCACCAACGGAGTCTTGAGAAGCGGATTCTTCATCAAGAACAATTGACCAACTGACAAGTAGTTGGCTGCGCGCCAATATGCATCAACGCTCTTTAAATAGTCTTTTGAGTCATAATCAACTGCCATCTTATTCTCCTTTGAGCATTTAAGAGTGCTCTTGTTCATTTGTTCTTTTGTTTACACTTATATCATACCAAATTATCTAAAAAGTTCAACTATTTTTATAATTGGATCCTACCAATTTAAAAAATAAGTATTTAATTTAAAATTGCATCCCTTTTTTGTTGCTATATCAACCTTTTAATGCTTTGATATAAGTATTTAACTGCTTAAATACTGATAAGTACAGATAAACAAATATCAAATACTGACATAATCAGTGCAAAATTATTCATTCATGTTAAATTACTAAATGGAGGGCATGAGATGACCCAAGAAGAAAGATTAATACAAATTAAACAGTTACTTGAAAAAAAGCACCAATTATCAACTAGACAGATTGCAGCTCACTTCAATGTATCATTTGATACGGCAAGACGAGATGTAATTCATCTAACTGAAACTGGTCAAGCAATTAGAGTTCATGGTGGTTTGATGGAAATTAATTGCAACAGCGTACCTGATTTTTTAGCAAGAAATCAAGTACAATCACCGGTTAAGATGAAAATGGCTAGAATGGCAAAGAGATTTGTTCATCCAGGTCAATGTGATTTCATCGGTTCATCAACTACGTTAAAGCAGCTCTGTCCAATGCTTAATGGTATTGACATGCAGATCGTCACGAATTCAATCGACAACGCATTAAGCTTATTAGCAACAGAAATCCCATCAGTCAGATTGTTGGGCGGCGTTATCAACAAAAAGCAGCGTTTCATTTATTCTGAAACAGCATTAGAAATATTGCGTCAAATCCATTTCAATACTGCATTTATTGGTGGATCTCGAATCAGAGATGACGGCGTATATACACCAAGCATGGCTGATTCCAAAATTATCGAAACCGCCGCTAGTCGCGCTAATCAAGTTGTATTAGTTGCCGAAAAATATAAATTTACTAATCAATCCTCTTCGCCATACATGTCTGTCCCCCTCAATCAGATCGATGTCCTTATTACCGACACCCCATTGCCTGAGGAATTAAAGCATCATTTTAATCCAAAAACGCAAATTATACCTGTTTTAAAGGAGTGATAGTTATGTTCAGTCTCTTTAACCAAAAGAAACAAAGCGAAAGTCGTGAAGTATACCAAGATTTGAAGAATTTTTATAATAGTTTTTTTAGCAATATCTACAATGAAATGAATATTGGTCGCTATCGGCAGATTCGCGATGCAATTGGGCTTGTTCTTAATAAGTTCGACAGTGGTGATCATCCTCTTGAATACACTAGCAAATTGGTCATGTATATTCAGGCTCGAGTTGCCATGAATCACCTGCATCTAACTCATGAACAGCAAGACCTAATGAAAAAGCTAAGTGACGCTACCAAATATGTAAATATTTCTTATGTTTATCTGAGTCCGCTCACTTCGGTAGAACAATTTGTTAATATTTAAGTGTATCTAGAACCTGCTCTAGATGAAAAAATGAATCCAAAAAGACCGAGTAGCTGATCTGCTCGGCCTTTTTATGCAATAATATTGTTAAAAGATATAGATTTTTTCAAAGGAAATAATTATGACAAAATTACCATTCAAAGTTGTTGCTGTCGATATGGATGGCACTTTCATGCATGATGATCAAACTTTCGATCACAAGCGCTTTGACCGCATCTTAACAGAATTACACAAAAAGGGGATTCACTTTATCGTTTCAAGTGGGCGCCCTTATACCAGATTACGCAAAGATTTTGCTGGCTTTTTAAACCGAATCGACATGATTGCTGACAATGGCTCGCTTTTGCTTCAAGATAATCAAATTATTAGCACTCATTTGCTCACTTATAAAACAACCTTAGATCTAATAAGTTTTATCAAAGAGCATTATTCCAAGAGTTCAATTATTGTCACTGGGATCAACAATTCATATACAACTATTAATGCTTCTCCTAGTTTTAAGCAGACGATGAACTTCTATTACCCCGATCGAATTGAAGTTACTGATTTAGCAGCGGCTATCAATCCGCAGGATATGATTACTAAAATCACCTTAAGTTATCAATATGATTTTTCCGCGGAATTAGAAAAAGAATTCAACCAAACCCATGCCGAGAAGATTCACTGTACTTCTAGTGGTTTCGGTTTGCTTGATATTGTGCCTTACAGCGTTAATAAAGGGAGCGCTCTAAAATACTTCTTACGCTATTTTGGTGCTAAACCCAATGAATTAATTGCCTTTGGCGACGGAATGAATGATGCTGAGATGTTAAAACTAGCCGGTTACAGTTATGCGATGGCTAATGCAGAAGATCATGTTAAGAAAATCGCCAAGTATGAGGCCCCGAGTAACAATGATGATGGGGTTTTAGAGGTGCTTGATTCATATTTAGCTAAAGTAGAGAAATAATAATTACTGTAAACTAAAACCGTCTGAATGAGCAAAATAAAAAAGTAGCCAAGTTTTCTTAAACTAATTGACTTAAGAAAACACAGCTACTTTTTATTTACCCAAATTAACAAAGGTATTAAAGTTCATATAATGATAATGCACGCGCATATTTGATACTTCAAACGGCGTCCCATCATCCAAGAAGAAGATCCCTTCCATTACACCAACAGGTTCAGTCGGCTTCAAATTTAGCTTCTGCTGATCTTCTTCATTCGATGGTTCAACAGTGATATTCAAGAATGACTTAGTAACGGTCTTTCCCTGTTCATCTTCCAAATAGTTAAACAAAGACTTTTGTAAAGTCTCTGGCTTTAATTCCGGCACAATTTTAATCGGCAAATATCCAGTCTCAATTAAAAATGGTTGTTCATCTAACAGTCGCAGACGCTTGAATTCATAAACAAAATCATTTTCATTTAAAAATAAGTCTTCCGCAATTTCTTTAGTTGCCTTAATCACATGAAAATCAAGCAACTTAATTTGTTGTTTTTTACCAGGGACTTTAAAAGAATCAGTGATTCCAAGATTCGATCCATCATAACGAAACATTGCCTGTTTGCGCAAATATAGTGGATTAATAAAAGTTCCACTACCTCGCTTTTTAAAAACGATCCCTTGTTGAGCCAACAGCTCCAGCGCACGCTTCATTGATGATCGACTTACCTGATAGTGTTCGGCTAGACTGCGTTCATCAGGCAGTCGCATCCCCTTATACTGATTATTCAAAATATTCTGTTTAATGTCATGCATAACTGTCCGATAAACATAATCTGCCATTATTCTCGTCCTTGATCTGCCTTTTTAATACTATCAATAAACCAAGTTGCAAACTTATCCAAGTCCACATCTGTCGCAATCTCCGCATTGGCATGTTCTTGGTCCATAAAATCCATTACGCTGGCACCATAAGTATATTGCCCGCGCAATTCAATATTCACGTTTGCCTTTTTCATTGTAAACATTTCCGGATGAAGCATAATTCCAACTGCAGTCGGATCATAAATCTTAATTCGCGGATCACCGTCTGGTTCATGAATGTTAGAGAAAAGTGAATACAACATATTACCCACTTCACCACATGTCTTAACTTTATCCATTTGCTCTGGTGTTAAATGGGCCTTATTTCCAATTTCAAGTGGAGCAACCTTAACTGGTAATCCACTATGAAAAACTACCTGCGCTGCTTCCGGATCTCCCGCAATATTATATTCCGCAAATGGGCTATGATTTCCGTGACCAATATTACCACCCATAATTACAATTTCCGCAATATTTTCTTTAACTTCAGGATATTGCTTAAAAAGTAAGGCAAAGTCAGTTAATGGTCCAATGCCCATCAGAGTTATTTTTTCTGGACTACTTTTAATTTCCTTAGCCATCAACGTTGCAGCAAGACCAGGTTCAATTAAAGAATCATCAGCTTGTTCAAATTCAAAGCCGGCAATCCCTGTTTTGCCATGAACCGAAGCAGCACTAATCATTGGTGCCACCAGTGGTTGATTAGCACCCACTACGACAGGAACCTTAGTATGCAAAAACTTTTCTAAATTTAAGGTATTTTGCAAGGTATATTTCAGTGCCACGTTACCCCAAGTAGGCACAATCATGCGCACATCAAGTTCTTGTGCAAAAAGACTAATCGTCATGGCAGCAATGTCATCAATGCCAGGATCAGTACTGATAATTAAAGGTTTCTTGTTCATAAAATTATCCTCTCGTATTAAGTACTTTTATAATAGCAAAAAACCAACCAATTAAGGAAGTGGTTGGTTTTATTCTGATAATTATTTTTCTTTTTTGGGTTTAATACGTTGAATGTGTTCTTCTTCATGGTCACCTAATACTAATGGCACACGCTCAACCACAGTATCGGCATACTCCAGTCCGAACCAAGATGCAGGGTTAGAAGATAAATTCTGCAGCCATACTCTTGCTTCAACCATGAACTTTTCATAGCCTGTCAATTTAGTTAATGGACTAATTACGTCGTTAACAATTACAAAGGCGAAGTCCCCTACATCACGACCCGGTGTAGTAGTGAATTGTTGTGGTTGAGCTTCAATCGTTCCATCAGCGATCAAATCATGAACAATTTGCCGCAAATAAACATTTACACTGGTTTGTTTTCTAAAACCTAAATACAACTGAACGTTAATTACATTCTTAGTACCATAAGTATTGACCGCGTATTCTGCAGTATATGGCTCGTTAGTAACATTAACAGTTACAAACCAGTAAGCCTTAGCCCGTTTAGGTCTCTTATCCAAAATTGAATAAAGCATTTCGCGCTTAATGAATTTATTATACTTAACCTTAGCCATATAAACTACATTCGTAGCGTAAACTGGATAATCATCACAGTGGCTCAACTCAGTCAACATATCTGTATATTCATCTAAGCGAACATAAGCATTCTGCTCCTCACGCTTATCACGGATCTTATTGCCATAGAACCACACGTACATGATTGCCAAAATAAAACCAGCAATTAAAACAGTGACGTAACCGCCATGCAAAAACTTAGTTAAGCTTGAGAATAAGAACATCCCTTCAATAAAGGCAAAGACTACTAAGAAAATGCATCGTATTGATAGCGCGGTACCTTTTTTACCCAGATATTCAAATAATAAGATAGTTGTCATCAACATGGTAACCGTGATGGCCAGACCATATGCTGCTTCCATATGATGTGAAGTTCTAAATAAGAAAACAATTGCAACTGTAATGACACAGATCATCTTATTAATTGAAGGAATATAAATCTGTCCCTTCTCATTTGAAGGATAGATAATATTCATTCTTGGTAAAAATTTTAAACTACTTGCTTCAGCTACTAAAGTGAATGAACCCGTAATCAAAGCCTGAGAAGCAATAATAGCGGCAATCGTAGCCAAAGCAATAGCAAACAATCTTAGACTACTTGGTACTGCTTCAAAAAATGGATTGAAATCACCATTACCAGCATGATAATTAGCATTTTGTAAAATCCAGACGCCTTGCCCTAAATAGTTTAAAATCAAGCAAACAAACACATAAGGCCAAGAGCCCATAATATTACTTTTCCCGACATGTCCGACATCTGAATAAAGAGCCTCAGCACCAGTAGTTGCCAAGAAAATTGAACCTAAAATCAAAATACCCACTTTATTAGCAGGACTAAATAAAATACGCAAAGCATGAATTGGATTAATTGCATCAAGCAAACTCCAATCATGGCTTAAGTTCATAAGTCCAATAAGCCCTAAAAAAGTAAACCACAGGAGCATGATTGGACCAAAGGCCTTACCAATCACACTCGTTCCCATTCTTTGAATTGAAAATAGTAAAACCAGGATAACAATAGTAATCAAGATAACCATATCTTGCGACGAAACTGGAATTACATCACCAAAGCGCATATTTTTCAATCCTTCAATTGAAGTTGTAACAGTCACAGCTGGAGTTAATGTCCCATCAGCTAACAATGCTGCTCCACCAATTAAAGCTGGGATAACTAGCCATTTAGCCCTCTTTCTAACCAATGCATAAAGAGAGAAGATCCCTCCTTCACCATGATTAGTCGCCTTCAAGGCAATTATCACATATTTGACCGTTGTCAATAATGTAACAGTCCAAAAAATCAACGAAATGGAGCCAACAATTAGTTCACGGTTAACATTACTAATTCCACCATTTTCAGTCACAATCGACTTCATAACATACAAAGGACTAGTACCAATATCACCATAGACAATGCCGATAGCAATTAAAAGGCCAGCAAAAGACACCTTTTGCTTACCAGATATTTTATTCATAAGTTTTTATCCTCTATTTCACTTAAAAATTAAAATTTTTACTAGTATAGAAAAAGTCTAGATTTTTTGCAATAAAAATATATCTTTTAAAAAAATAAAAAAGGAGATGAAATCTCCTTCAGTCACTTAATTTACTTTTTCTTATCTTCGATGGTGCCATCACTATGAGCAATAATTACTTCGTCACACATATCCAGGAACAAGCCATGTTCAACTACGCCAACAGTATGATCAAGGTAATCAGCTAAACCATGAGGTGCTGGAACAGGATCTGCAGCCAAATCAATAATATAATTTCCATAGTGAGTCACATAACGTTGATTGCCTTCCATACGCCACCGAGGCTTTAATCCTTCTTGTTCAAAACGTTTAAAGTTTTGTTCACAAGAAATTGGTAAAACTTCAACTGGTAATGGGAAGCCGCTTAAACGATGCACTAATTTTGATTCATCAACGATCCAAATGATCTTCTTAGAATTGATTGCTACATTTTTTTCTAAAGTTAATGCACCACCGCCGCCTTTGATTCCATCCAAGTTATTGGCAACCCGATCAGCACCATCTACAGTTAAATCAGCTTGATCAATATCGGCCAATTCACTAACTTTAAAGCCTAAGCCCTCAAGTTGTTTTTTACTACGGTTACTAGTAGTTACGATAGCCTTCAGTTTTAAGCCGTCTTCATCTTTGCGCTTACCTAAAGCATCAATGAAAAAGGCAACGGTTGAACCTGTACCAACGCCCAATACCATACCTGATTTAACCATGGCAGCTGCTTTTTCTGCTGCTTCTTTTTTCAAACGATCTTGTTCTTGCTTGTTCATTATTCATCATCCTCCATCGCCTGTTTAACTTCCTGTTCAGTTGGAATTGAAGGCTGAGCACCTAAACGTTGTACGGCAATTGAAGATGCACGACTTGCAATTTTAGCTGCTTCTTCAAAGTTAGATAGGTCAGAATTCAAATTGCTTACCAAATATCCAATAAAGGTATCTCCTGCACCAGTAGTATCGGCTGCTTCAACTTTATAAGCTGGTATTAATTCTTCAACATCGGGAGTTGAAATATACGCACCCTTATCACCATAGGTAATAACCACGTTTTTTACACCAAGCATGTGTAGTTTTTCTGCATTAGTGGCCAGCGTTGAATTATCTTTAATTGCAATGCCAGTGATCTTGGCACTTTCAGTTTCATTCGGTGTAATGATATCAGTATATTGCAGTAATTCTTTAGGAATCTCATCAACTGCAGGAGCTGGATTTAAAATAGTGATTTTTTTGGCCTTTTTAGCAATCTTAAATGCTTCAAGCGTCACATCTAGTGGGATTTCGAATTGAGCAATTACACAATCCCAACTCTTAATCAAATCACCAGCTGCACGGATATCTTCCACTGTCAGTTCATAATTTGCGCCGTGATCAATAATGATGTCATTTTGCCCAGCTTCATTCAACGTGATATAAGCATGGCCTGTCTTTGCCCCCATTGTGGTTTGCACATAAGTTGTGTCCACGCCATAACTCTTGAGCTGATGCGTGATAAAATTTCCTTCACTATCTTCACCTACACGGTTAATAAGGTAAGTTTCAGCTCCACTTTTAGCAGCTGCAATTGCCTGATTAGCACCCTTACCGCCACCAGCAGTAGTAATGTCTAGCGCATTAATTGTTTCACCAGGCTTAGGAAAGTCTTTTACATGTAATGTTGTATCAACATTACTTGAACCAATAACTACAATCTTCTTCATTATGAGCATCCTCTTCTAAAAATGGATTTATTCAACCTCAATTATAACAAAAAACGTATTCAAAATATTGAACACACATTTTTGAAATCTTACTGTAAAATACCACCATTAACGAAGCCTTTTAAGCGCTCAGCTTCCCACTTCAATGTATCTGAATCGTCAACTTGCGAGATCTTATACCCAACGAAATATGGTGAAGCATAGAATCGTGGAATAATCTTGCAACAAGTACCTTGACCATCATTAATTGGATAGAAAAATAAGTTATAAGAATCAACACCATGTGACAAGACTGAACGCACATATTGTGCGCCCTTTTGAATCAAATCGGCCCAAGTATCCAAATTAGTATTATCATGTGTCAAAATATTTACTTCTTGGTAGCCTTGAACTGGACGCGCAGATAAGTTCATTTCAACTGAACCCGAACGCCCGACTTCAAATCCTTTAAAGTTATCAGCGCCAATATCGTGATAGCCATCTTTATGATATAAGCCCACGATCTGCATATGTGGATGAGTTAAAGAACCATCAGACTTGGGACCAAAATTTTTATACCAAAGCACACTCTGATAACGGCCTGAATTATTCATTTTTTGAAAACACTTCAAGCCAAACTTCATCAACTCTTGATTATCTTCACGCGTATAAGTTGAAATATCTCCCTGGTGATCACTTGATTCAATTAAAATTGTTTGATTAGTATCCTTTAACGTAGGGTACTTATTCTTCAACCAAATCTTATCGCCATCTTTTTCATAAATATTAATTAGATGCTGCACATCACAAAAAGGACAGCCAGCATTCTGATTTCCTTGCCGATTACCATAATCATAATCATATGGCTTACGCTTACCAATTGAATATTCATACACTAAAGGATTCTTGTCCATATTTTTCACCTGCTAAACCAAAGATATCATACATTTAACATCATTTTAACAATTTTATCGGTTAATTGTGAACATTTTTATTAATAAAGCTAGGAATAGTACGTCTATCTATGATAAACTACCTTTGTAAAAGAAATACATGATATACATGAGAGGAAGAATCATGAAATTCTATAAAAAATTGGTACTTACTGGTGCCGCAGCTTTAGCTGTTCTAGGCTTGAGTGCATGTTCAAATAATAATTCTAGTTCATCTTCATCTAATAAGAAGATTCCAACTAAGATTAACAAGAAGACTACCGTTACCTTTTGGTATTCACTAACTGGTAATGCGCAAAGCAGTTTGCAAAAATTGACTAAAGATTTTGAAAAGAAAAATCCTAACATTACTATCAAGTTGCAAAGCCAAGGTGGCAACTACTCTGATTTACAATCTAAGTTGGTTTCAGGTTTGCAATCGCCAAAGGATTTACCGACAATTACTCAAGCTTATCCTGGCTGGCTTTACAATGCTGCCAAGAACAATATGCTTGTTAACCTAACCCCATACATTAACAATTCTGAAATTGGCTGGGGCTCATATGCTAAGAGTGGCATTAAGAAAGCTCTTTGGGATGGTGCAAACATCAACGGTACACAATATGGTGTTCCTTTCAACAAGTCAGTTGAAGTACTTTTCTACAATAAGACCTTACTTGATAAGTATGATGTTAAAGTCCCAACTAACATGAGTGAATTGGCTTCTGCATCCGCAAAAATTTACCGTGAAAGTCACCACAAAGTACGCGGTGTTGGATTTGATGCTTTAAACAATTACTACATGATGCAAATGAAGGAAACTTACGGCAAAGACTTCAATAAGAACTTAAACTTTGCTGCCAAGGATTCCGTTAAAGCCATCAATTACTACGCTAATGGAGTAAGAGCCGGCTACTTCATGCAAGCTGGTACTGAAAAGTACATGTCAACTCCATTCAACAATGGTCGCGTTGCTATGTTCATCGGTTCAACTGCCAATGAAGCTTACCTTAAGCAAGGACTTAAGAAGGGTTACACTTATGGTGTAGCTGCTCGTCCAAGCACGATGAACGTACAACAAGGTACTGACATTTATATGTTCAAAAAAGCAACCGCAATGCAAAAGTCAGCTGCGTTTAAGTACCTTAAGTTCTTAACTTCTAAGTCATCACAACTTTACTGGGCTAAACAAACAGGCTACATGCCAGTTAATACTGCTGCTATCAACGACAAGGTTTACCAATCTGCCAAGAACAGCAAGATCCCAGCAATTATTGCCAAGACCTCTAAGAACCTTTACTTCTTACCAGTAACTAAGAATGCTACTGCCGCATATGATCAAGTTAATGCTAACATGCAAACCATTTTAGCTAAGGCAGGTAAAAAGCAATCATGGAATAGCGATATCAAGACTGGTAAAGATAAGCTTGATGCTGCTTGGAAGCAATAATTTTTCAAATAAAATATCTATCAAAAAAAGAAGTTCAGTATTAATTGAACTTCTTTTTTTTACCTAATTATTTACTAAAAATGGATATTGAATTTGATCATTATCAGTTACATTCAACTTGTAACGAGCACGATATAAAGCCTTTTCTACCGCTAATTGCCCTGCAGTTGTGGCCATTGCAATCGAATATGACTTGTGTGGTGAATTGATCAGGATTTGACTGATAGAATGCTTAATGTATGACTGGATTAGAATGACATAATTCGATTCCTTACATGCACGTAAAACATTAGAAGCCTGTTTCATCTCGATAATTCGAGCTACTCCATTGTGTGCTTCAATCACCTTAGCCAAGTTAGAGGTTAAGCTCTTGTCTCCTACTACAACGGTAACTCGTTTTTTATCGAGGTCAAAATCAATTCGGGAAGCATAGTCTTCATTTTGCTTTTCAGACGACTGCTTCTCCTTTTTTTCTAATTGATGCAATAAAGACTTGTGTCTACCTTTAGTCTTGTGCTTTTCCGTTTCTTTATTTTTATCCGGCTTTTCCTTCTTTTCTGGAATAGTAACTTCAGCTTCGGCATAACGCCATCTAACCCTAATGAAGGATGGATCACTGACTCGCCAAACAATACTAATCAGGTCATTTTCGTGTAAGTTAAAGTGACTTACAGTATTCATGTCTAAGTATAAAATAGCTTTTTCAGGATTTACTTGACTTAGGTTTTTGCCATTAGAGTCCTGCTTGATGTATAAACCAAAAGAATCACGGTGAACTACCGCTGGACCAAATTCGATAATTTCCTCATCTGGCGCAAAAGACTTTGCATGATGCTCAACTTTAATAATTGGACGATTGCCACTGTCATTTAAGTGATCTAGCAAAGTAACTGTATCACCGTTTTCCAGCTTTTCAATTCTAGTCAAGTGTTCATTAAAATATTGTACTGAATGACCATTCTCATCCACTGCTTCTGCACCTAGCAGCTTACGTCTAATCTCATATTGTTTTTCCTTTGGTTTAGCCACAGGAATTATTTTCTTAACCACAGGCTTAGGAATAGGAGTTATGGTCGCATATTTGTTTTTATTCTTTAAAACCGTAGGACTCAGAGCTTTAGCAGCTTCTTCTTTTTTAGCTTTTTCTTTTTCAAGCTCTTCCTTCGTTTTTTTCGGCTTTATTTTTTCTACAGTATTTTCATCATTTTCTTTTTTAGTTTCTATTTCAGTTTTATTTTCTAGCTTATTCTCAGTTTTTATTTCTGGCTCATTTTTTACAGTCTGATCAGCTTTTTCCGCAATTTTAACGACTTCATTCTTATTCTCAGGTGGATTGCCTAGTACTGCCTGGTTATATATTTTACTAATAATTTTCAACGCAATCATTGACTGCTTCAGTGATTGGGGATCGCTCCCCGTCGCCTGCATTAAATCAATAATATCTTTTCTATAATCAATCGTCATATATTTACCTTCTTATTTCTTAAATATGAATATTATACAAAAATTTTTAATGCTAATCTAATTCTTTATAGATTTTTATATTATTTTTCCTGTAAAACCA
>HHCFJ05603__coassemble_425_pt1 | contig 31075 bp, 26 predicted proteins | sample HHCFJ05603__metabat2_high_PE_021 | metagenome-assembled genome bin HHCFJ05603
AATAAATTTAAGGAATCATTCATCCTTACACAAACTATTTTACAGTCTCCAAACACATATTAAACTATCAGATTATTTTATATTATTTGATAAATTTCTACGATATAATGTAGGTATATCAAATACTTAGGAGGTAACAGTGCTATATCATGGTACCACTCAGCTTAATGCTAGGCGCATAGAAAAGGATGGCTTCCATGTTCCTATGCTTGATATACTAAATGTTGAAAGAAATAAAAGAAATTGGAATAAATCGATTGGATCTTTAGGCTATGGATTGTATACTTTTGAAAATGATCCTCAATTAGCTTATGAATTTGCCAGTAAATTCGACCCAAAAAATCCAGTTGTATTTGAATTGCCTAATATAATACCGGAAAAGAATCTATTAGATTTAACAGATCCAGATACTAATCTATTATTTAGAAAGTTTTGTGAAGATGAGCGTAATTCTAAACATGGTGAACGGATTTACGATCATGTTAGGCACAGAGGAAAAGTAAAATCTTATGCTGGTGTTATGACAGAATTATTTATAATTTTTCTTAAAAAGAAATATAAGATAACTACCTTAGGAGTTAAAAGATGGACAGAAACTGATTTACCGGGTGTAAGATATGGTGTAGGAGCTAATGGAATTGAAGTAACCGTTAGAAATGCTCAACTTATTAATATGGGGAAAATAAATATATTAAGAAGGGAAGATATTTATGGATCTTAGCAAAGTACATTTTACTGAAAAAGATGTTCAAGATTTTATGGATAGTTTAGATATTGAAGCTATTTTAAAAAATATTGATAAGATGCCAAATGATGATGACTATGAATCTTCTTTTTCTCATGACATGGAGTTTAACTTAAAAGAAGAAACTGATAAAGATAAACTTATTTTTATGCAGGACTTAGACGATAAAACGAAATATAGAGTAGTGGTAAAAGATTTTGAAACGGATTTAATAGCATGACAGTTATAAACTTTTTAGGATATTCAGTTAATAAAATGCTTCTTGAACAAAAAGAACCTGTTGTTCAAAATAAACAAACTAAAATTGAAGTAAAACAACATTTTAATGTTAGATATAATGTACAAGATAATAAGGCCAATGTGATTTTATCTTATAATGTTGATAAAGATGCTCCTTTTAAGTTAGATGTAGAGTTAGTAGGTCACTTTTCATTTAATGTAGATGAAGATGCAGGAAATAGAGGATTTAATTATTACTTACAAACAAATGCTGTAGCAATTATGTTTCCATATTTAAGACAAGTTTTAACTACTTTAACCGCTTTAACTAATACAATGACTCCAGTAATCTTACCAACTATTAATATTGCAGAATTATTGAAGTCAACTAAACAAGACCAGTAAAATCAAGTAGCTAATCTATTTTTTGATTGCTATGCGATTACAGGGTAGGATGTGTTTTTTGCACATCCTATTTTTGTACTTTTGAAAGAGCAAGATCATTAAGATTTTGCTGATTAAGCCCGAGTTATAAAAGTTATATTCTAAATAAGCTAATCTGGTATATACTAAACATTGAATAATTTGGAGGAGGATGTTATGAAGATTAAAAGAAGTTTTGCCCTTTTAGTAGGGATGCTACTTGCTTTAACAGTAGTTTTAACAATTAATCAACCTAAGCAAGTAAATGCATCAGTTTTTCAAAAAACTACAGTACCTAAGAAATTCCGAGGTACTTGGTATGGTTATGATTATCAAAAGAAGCTCAAGGTATTTAAGATTACAAGTTCTAAGATTGTACTAGCTGGCTATGGTGATTCCAGTATGAAGACCAGAACTTATAAATATACTAAGCGTTCACACAATTCACATGCTGACTATAGTTCACACCAGTTGATTAAATGTAGTGGCAATAGAATGTTGATGAGCTATCCAAATGGTGAAACAGCAGCTGCATATGTTACTGGCAATCGTAAGAAACTCTATGTCGGTATTAATATGTGGGTAGATACATATTATAAGAGTAAAGCTGCAGCCAAGAAAAATCATCAAGCTGATAAAAAAAGAAGTAGAGCAGTCAAGCTTTTTAAATTAGTTTGGCAACAGTAGTATAAAAGGTTCAATTTAGAGGAGAATCAATGAAGAAAAAAACTTTATTAGTGATAGTCGCATTACTATGTTTGACTACCGTTTTGGCAGTTTCAAGCAATACTGTAAATGCGGATAGTATTGATCTTAAAGGCAATTATTTATATGATCGGCAAGGCAAAGCACATAAGATTCCGATCACTAGAAGAGGCAATCATACTAAAGCAGCTGAGCGTGTGGCTAAGTTGATTGCTAGATGTGTTGGTAAAAAGGCTGGGGATACGGATTTAACGAGAGTAGACACCGCGGCATACTATGTTTCGCTATTTGCTGCTAGTGATGCATATTCAATGAAGGCTCCATATTATAATAAAGCTTATGGCGTATTCATTGGCGGTTCATGTTCATGTGCCGGTACAGCTGATGCGATGCAAATGGTTTTGAAACAAATGGGCTTTAAAGCTAGACACGTTAACAAAAATAAGTATACACATCAATGGTGCACTTTAAAGATGGATGGCAAAAATGGTTACGCAGATGGTCAGGCCGGTTTTGCCAATTATGGTAGTTACTTTTCTAAGAAAAATAAGTATGTCATGATTCCAGCAACTAGCGTGGCATTTAAGAAAATGAATGGCGAGTTAGAATAATTAAGTTGGATTTTTGAATAAGATAGTTGAGGACTTTGTTCTTTTGAGCAGGGTCCTTTTTCGTCCATAAAAATAACAACTATATTATTTTATGATTAAATGCATATTTTTTAATGGATTGTCTGATAACAAAGGATTCTTAAAAAGATAATTTAAAAACCATGTTATAAAATTAAAAATATATTGTAAGTAAATTATAATCGTGATATTATTTTTCATAACTTGAAAGTGGGATAGATTGAACAACAAGTTTTATCCACAAGGAGGAAAATATATGAATCAGAAAAACATTGATGTTCGAGATTATTCGTACGTATTTTGTACTAAGAAAAGACTTGAATTAGTTCAGGCATGTAAACATAGTAGTGGCTTAGTAGGCTTAAGAAAAAAGTGGGCAACTGCTGCGATTTTGACGTTAGCATCTGGTTCAGTATTTATTTTTTCACCTAATGGTCAAGTTAAAGCCGCAGAAAATAGTAATGTTGCAAAACAAGTATCAAACAGTGAAAAACAGACCAATGTTGCAGATTTTCAGGCGAAACACCAAAGTGGCTTAGCTAAGTCGGCTGGTACAGTTGAGGATAATACGCTTGAATCAAAGCAACAAGAAAATACTCCTGTTTCTACACAAACAAGTGAAAATGGTCAGGTTGAAAAGGCTAACACTCAAACTCAAGCTGCTTCAGCAAATTCAGCCCAAAATAATGGTACTCAAGCTGATGATCAAACTCAACCTGATACCAATCTTCAAAATCAAGTAACGCCACCAGCTAACAATCAAGATCACGTAAAAGGCAATGTTCAAAGTGCCTGGGATCAAGGATATAAGGGTGAGCACACAGTAGTTGCCGTAATTGATAGTGGTGTCGATACTAGTCATAAAGATTTTCAAACTATGCCTAAGGATCCTAAGTTAACAGCTGATCAAATGAAGGAAATGATTGCTAAGTTAGGATATGGTCGTTATGTGAATGAAAAGTTTCCGTTTGTGCATAACTATGTTGATAACAGTGAAGATGATATAAAGCCCGAAGCTGATGAGCCTCATGGTCAACACGTCTCAGGGATTATTGCAGCTGATGGTCAACCAGATGGTGACAAAGAATACGTAGTTGGGGTAGCACCGGAAGCTCAATTATTACAGTTGCGGGTCTTCAGTGCCGATGGAACATCACTTGATTTAGCTAAACAAATTGTTGATGCCGTTAATCTAGGTGCTGATGTAATTCAAATGTCTCTTGGTGGTGGTGTAGCTGCTGCTGATTTGGGAGTGGCTGATCAAAAAGCAGTTCAATATGCAGTTGATCACGGTGTAATTGTTTCGATTTCAGCATCAAATAATGGGAATGCAGCTTCTGTTGATAATACTAGTCATATTACTGATTCAGATTATCAATCAGGAGGAAATGCTGGTAATTATGAACCATTTAGTTCAAGTACTGTTGCTGATCCGGGTGCATCACGCAATGCAATTACTGTAGCTGCTGAAACTTCTGATACAGGTAAAGACAGTGACATGGCTTCTTTCAGTTCATGGGGACCATTGCCTGATTTTACCTTAAAGCCGGATATTTCAGCTCCAGGATCTGATGTGACTTCTTTAGCAAATGATAACCAATATACTAAGATGAGTGGGACTTCAATGGCTGGTCCATTTGCTGCAGGAGCAGCGGCTTTAGTTAAAGAACGACTAGCTAAAACTAATCCTGAACTAAAAGGTGCAGAGTTAGTTAAGGCAGTTAAAGCATTGTTAATGAATACGGCTAATCCACAGACTCAGAATGGGTATACTACACCAGTTTCACCTAGAAGACAGGGTGCAGGTCAAATTAACGTAGGGGATGCAACAGCTTCACCAGTATATATTACGACTGCTGATGGCACTGGGGCACTTAGTTTACGTAAGGTCGGAGACAATACTGAATTTACCTTGACTTTGCATAACTTGTCAGATAAGGCTCAAACTTATACTTTTGATGATATGGGTGGAGGCTTTACTGAAAAGAGAGAAAAGGATAGCGGAATCTTTTACGATGTTCAACTCGCAGGAGCAAATGTTTATGGTGCAGATGCTGTTACCGTAGCACCAAAGTCAGATGCACAAGTTAAATATACTTTAAAATTATCTAATTTGAGGCCTAATCAATTAGTCGAAGGATTCTTAAACTTTACAAATACTGAAACTAAGAAAACATTGGTAGTGCCATACTTAAGTTATTATGGTGATATGACCAATGAGAATGTCTTTGATAATAATGCCAATGAAGATAATGACATCCAAGGCAATCGTTGGACTAATGAGGATAACTATCCACGCGGAATTGCTGATCAAGACTCACTTAAAAAATTAATTAATGTGGATGGTCAATATAATTGGCAAGAAGTAGCTAAGTTATATGAAAGTGGTAAGGTTGCCTTTTCACCCAATAACGATAATAAGAGCGATTTAGTTCGACCTTATGCATACCTTAAACAAAATGTTGAAGATCTTAAAGTGGAAATCTTAGATGCCAAAGGTAATGCAGTAAGAGTTTTGGGTGATTCTCATGGAATTCAAAAGTCATATCATGCCGATGGCGAAGGTACCGTTGATATGGGATACTCGGCCTCAGATGCATCTGTTTTTGACTGGGATGGCAAACTTTACGATGCTCAAACAGGTAAGATGGTTGTCGCTCCAGACGGAAATTATACTTATCGGTTTGTGGCAACTTTGTATAATGATGGTCCTCATCAAGTCCAAACACATGATACTCAAGTTGTAATTGATACTATTGCGCCAACTTTGAGTAATGTGAAATTTGATCAGACAAATTCTACTTTGAGTGGTGACTATAAAGATACGGGTGCTGGCTTTACTAGTTATTCATACGGTACGGTAACCATTAATGATAAAGTATTCGGTTTTAAATTAGATGATCAGGAACAATCGGTTTTTTCAGATCATGATAAAACCTCAGGTCATTTTGAATTTAAGCTGACGCCCGAAGAACTTAATGCATTTTCGGGTGCGGGTAATAAAGTAACCGTTGCAATTAGTGATGTAGCAGATAATACAGCTGCCTTAACTTTAGATTTAGCTGGTCAAGCAGGCAAACCAGAGGTTTCTGTTTGGAATGCTACTAATGGTTTAGCATTTAATCAAAAGATGGAGGATTATGATGCTAAAACCAATACTTATACTCTACGTGGCGGTGCAACAAAGGACTTTTATCTTAATGGCAAGTTGGTTCAAGTAGCTAGTGATCAGTATGCGGTACCCGTTGCTGCAGATGAAAAAACACCATTGGTATTCTCAAGTGATCAAGCTGGCCATGACGTATTATTAACCTTTACTCCAGCTACACTTAAGGCTAAATTTGCATGGCAACATGTTGATGGAGAAAAGAAGAGCTTCGGTCCAGAAATCTATTCAGTATTTGGTTCCAATGATCAGGATATTGTTGTTCAAGCAGCAGTGACTAAAGGTGATAATGTTCAAGCATTTGCTCAAGATTATTTCACTAAAGAAATTTATACTGCTACTGTCAAAGATGGCGTGGCAACATTCCATATTCATACAAGCATTAATAAGGGAAAGGATGGTAAATTCGCTCGAGCTTTACTAAAAGGCTGGACGGAGATTGTTGGGCCTACCTTTAATGACAAGCAAAAGACAGCAACTACTGATATTAATGATGAAGTCTATATTGGAGTTTACTATGACCCTGCTCATGCTGATCAACAACCTTATATTGATCGGGATAAATTAGGAGTTAAAATGACTGATGAAGTAGCTGATACGGCTGCATTTGGTCCTACTCCATATCCAGGTTATGAACCAGAAGATAAGTCTAATAAAGACATTCATTTTGACTATTTGACAGATGGTGGCGTATCTAATTTTGGCTTAGAAGCAGTTGAAAATGGCTATTATGATCCTGCTACTAATGAATTTACTTTAACTGGTCATGTTGATTCTAATGTCGTTAGCTTAACTGCAATGATTGCTAGTGGATTTGAAAATGATCCTAATAATCAAGTAGATATTCACGATAATGGTAAATTTACGATTGTCTTTAAGATGCCTCGTACAGGTCATAGATATGTGCAATACATCTATAAGACTACAGATGGTACTGAAAAACGGGGATCAGTTGGTTTAATTTTAGATATAGTTAAACCTACCTTGTCAGTTGATCAACTTGGTAGTCAAGATGTTGCAGAATTTACCACTAATAAGCCAATCTTTAAGATTTCTGGTGAGGCCAATGACAATCTTGATGGCTATAAGTTCTACCTTGATGGTGATAATTTGTTTAGCCAATTTAATGGTTCTGGTTATGACTATGTTGCAGGATTATATGCTAGTCCTGACTCAACTAACGATTATGGCTCACACAGGTTTGAAAAGGAAGAAGTACTTGATGATAAGCATGGTCAGCCAACAACGCATGTCTTTACTATTGCAGTAGTTGATCAATTGGGCAATAAAGTAGAAAAGAAAGTAATCGTCCATTACGACCCTAACTTTGTTGAAACTCCTGTTGTTGATCCTAACCAAAATAATAGTGATACTGATAATCAAGATCCTGTAGTAGTTGTACCAAATGTTGTAGATTCAGCTGCACAGGTAAGTCAAATTCAACCTGATGTTAAAAATGATGTTACTCCATCATTTGCTGATGCTGATAAAGAAAAGTCGCTTGTCTTGACTCATGCTGCATTTGTTTATGATCAAGATGGACACGTCGTTTCTGTTAATAATAAAGTTCAACGCCTTGAAACCGGAACAACTATTTCTGCTTGGAATAATGGTAAAGTAGTGAAGATCAAGGGACAACAATTCCTTCAAGTAGGAACTAATGCCTATGTTAAATTGGCCAATACTTTTATGAAGAAATTAGTTGTTAAGAATGCGTATGTTTATAATGCAAGTGGCAAAGTAGTATCAGTTAACGGTAAGGTAAGATTGATTAAGAAGGGCCATTATGTTTCTGTTTGGAATAATGGTGAACTCTTTAAGATTCATGGCAAAAAATATTACCGTATTGGTGAGAATGCATACGTTAAATTAGCTAATTTGCAAGCTACTAAATATATTTTGCTGAAGAAGAATGCTTATGTTTATGATCATAATGGCAAAGTTGTTAAGAATCATATTAAGCGTGTTCTTTTAAAGAAAGGAACTAAGCACAGCGTCTGGAATAATGGTAAAACTGTCTTAATCCATGGCAAACTTTTCTACCAGTTAGGCCAAAATAGATATGTTAAAGCTGTAAATGCTAAGTTATTGTAAAAATAATCAAATTAACCAAGTAGTTGTAAAAGGCTGCTTGGTTATTTTGGTTTTATAAAATATTTTTTATTCAACAATCTCCTGCAAAAATAATGCAATTAGTCCCTAAATATGTGAGAATGTAATTGCTTACAGCATTTTGCGATGATAATAAAGGAGTTTTTCCATGACTGAAGATGCAAAACTAAAGCAAGTAATGAATAAAATTAACGATGCAATTAGTTGGATTAAGCAGCTAAACTGTATTGTGCTTAATTCTATAAATACTGAATTAAATCCTGATGACGGCAGTGTCTTGCTTTACTTACAAACGCCAAATAACTTAATTGTGCCTAGTTTACTTTTGAACGTGCAAGCTTATGACTACTTGCTTGAGCAAGATGATGCTTCTAACGGCGAGGGGATTATTATTAGTTGGGCTGGCAGTTTTATGGATGCCACGGTGCCAAAAGAGAGGACCGGGCTTGATCCGGAGCAATTGCTCCAAGATATGGATTATTTGTACAATGTCTGGTATAAATTGACTAAGCAAAGTGAAGCGATTAATGATTATTATCAAGATACAGCTGATTTGTCTGCTGAAAAGATCAAGGCAGAATTGCAACAGATTTTAACTACAAGCGGCGTGTTTGACGCTGATGTATTAGCCGAAACTGAAACGCAGCTAGCAGGGATGCCGTTTGCCTATTTATGGGGAATTTATCAAGAAGTGCAGCGTTCAACCGATGATAGCAAAACTGCAGGACAACTGCTTTATCACTTAGTAGTCGAGGTCCCTCATGATTCTTACTTGTTCAAGCCAGATCCTGATTTTTCTTTATTAGCAAATGTAGCTGATCAAGCTGCAGCAACTGGCGCTGATTCTAACTCGATGGGTGAGCCAATTGAACGAGTAGAAGCGGAAAAATTGGCAGAAAAATTACGCCAAGCAGGTGATTTATTGGTCGAAAATAATTTAATCCCTGCTGGCGCTTTGGACGTGGAATATGATGAGACGCAACATGACGTGATTGTCTACTTGCAGTCACCTAATGATGTGATGATTTTCCGTAATGATATTCTAGGTACTAAAACTGCGGCAATGATTGAGCAGGAAAATACAGAGCAATGCGCAGCTCATCTGGCTATTTCCTTTATTTTGAATTTTGTGCGTGACTTGCAAGATACGGCCGGGCAAATTAGCGAACAAGATTGGGACGGCTATTGCGCTGATTTGGACTACTTGTACCGGATAATTTTGGGCTTTTCCGCCAACATCCCTGATGTCGATAACTATTTAAGCAGCACCAATGATCGGACCCTTGTAGATTTACGACAAAAATTGATCAGTTATATTCAGGCAAGTGATAGTGAGGACAAGACTGACTTAATCGGGATTATTAATCAACTAGGATATGGCTATCTCTACACTTTAATGGCATATATCGATTCAATTGGCGATGACCAAAATGCTAATGCGATTACCGACTTCTTGGGTCACGCTCTCGTTTATTTACCAACGCAGGATATTGCTAGTGGCTTTAATCCTGACAAGAATTTCTCTGTTTTAGCTGAAAATAATCCGCATGATACCTGGCAAAATGGCACAATTGTGCTTGATAACGGTCAAGGTGATACATCAGGTATTGTGGCTGACTTATATGCTAAGCTCCAAGCAGCAGTAGAAAAGCTGGAGCAACGCTGCGATTTTGTACCTGGTTCAATTAATGTTCAATACTCAGCCAAGCAAGGTTTAGCAGGAATTTTGTTCCAGACGCCTAGTCGCATCATCAGGCCTTCTTTTGCTTGGAATGCGCAAAGTGCAGCCCAATTAAGTGATCTAGAGCCCGAACAAATGGAGACCCAATTAGGACTTGATTATGTTTTTGGTGCTTTTGGTGAAGCGCTGGACAATTTGGCTGCTGGAATTCGCAACAATCAAGATAAACTTGATCAGGTCAGCATGGAGCAGATCAACACTGATTTAGCCTATAATTTTGAACGAATCACTAAGCTGTCACAAACCTATGCCGACTTAGATCCGGCGCTAAAAGAAATGATGGGCCAAGATTATGATGAAAGAAAACTGCGTGACTATTTAACTACTGCGATGCAAGTAGATGATAATGATGCCGCTTATCAGGTGGATGGACTGTTGATTCGAGCTACTTATACGCAGCTCTTCGCCTTATATCGCTTAATGCATGACTGCAAATTGCTGGAACCGAAGGCAACTACTATATTTGACCTGTTAAAAAATCAAGTAGAGAACCCAATCAAGTTCGATGTAGTCGATGATGTTGATTTGTTTGAAAATGATCATGATGATGAATAGTTTTTAAGGAGAAAGTAATGATTATTAGACGAGCAAGAAAGTCGGATTTTCCCTTTGTTTATCCGATATTAAAACAGATTTTTGATGAAATGCAGATGAAGTCAATTGAATCTTTGCCAGAAGATCAATTCTATAGCTTAATGAAATTAGGGTTCATTTCCGAGGATTATCGCTATTCATACCGCCGAATTTGGGTAGCTGAAGATCATGGTAAGGTGACCGGAATTTTAGATATGTATCCTTATAAGGACCAGAAGATCATCGATGTTGTCTTGCGCCATAACTATGCAAATGCTGGTTTACCCATTTCAACCGTGATTTTTGATGATCAAGAAGCTTGGCCACACGAGTGGTATATTGATGCGTTAGCTGTACATCCCGACCATTGGGGTGAACACATTGCTAGTCGTCTGATGGACGAGGCAGAACAAGTAGCGTTAGCTCATGGCTATCATATTATCAGCTTAAATGTGGACAAAGAAAATCCACGTGCGCAAGCTTTGTACAAGCATAAAGGTTATGAAGTGCAGAAGTCGATGACGATTGGTGACCGCACTTACGATCATATGATTAAGAAAATATAGAGAAAAAGCAGCATTCCTAGAGTATAAGCTTTGGGATGCTGCTTTTATGTTTATTCAAAAAAGTGTTGGTATTCAATTACTGTGACATTATTTTTTTGCGCATATGCTTTGAAACCAGGCGTTGCCTCTTTGGCAAAAAAGTAAAGATAGCTTTGTTTAATCTTGGGTACTAGGAACGATCTTTCAACTAAAGTATCAATCATTTCCGGTTTAATCTTATCTTTTGCTCGCCATTTACATTCACCGATAATAGCTTGATTATTAGTGAAATCAGGTGCAACAATATCAATTTCTTCTTCACGCTTTTTAGCTGGATTAGGGCCCCACCACTGACCAATTGTACGAATGCCAATTGGTAAATCATTTTGACGCCAAAGCCAATCGCCACTAGCTTGTTCAAATACTGGACCTAAAAATCTGGGTAATTCACTCATAATATAGTCTAATAAGCGATCAACTTGTCCTCTAACAATTAAATCTGTCTCACCGTCGACAAACTTGAACCAGAAACGAAAGAGACCATCAACAATATAATAGTAAGCTTTGCGGTTATTTTTATTAAAAAGTGGTTGCTTTTTTTGAATGACGCCAATATCTATTAAATTTTTTAAATAGGGTGTAAGAGAGCTAGATGTAATATCAGTTGCTTGCACAATATCGTTGTAGTGATTGGAACCATTAGCAATAGTTTTGAGAATAGCATTATATGTAGCTGGATTGCGCATTTCTTCCTGCATTAGAACGTTCGGTTCATCACGCAGAGGAGCAACTGGTGAGAAAAACATTTGTCTAATATTATCTCTCAATGAAATCTCGGGATTGATATAAGCCAAGTACTGAGGAATGCCACCAGTGATGCCATAGTAACCTAATAAGTCGCTTTTATTAACACTAGGCAGCATTGTTTCTGATTCAAATAAGTCAAATGGTTCTAGTTTTAATTGCCCAGTTTTTCTGCCATAAAGTGGGCTCTTGTACCCCAGGACCTGTCTTTCCATGAATGACATCGATGACCCACAAAGAATTAACATGACATTATTGTATTTTTTATAGACATGGTCAATTACGTATTGAAGAATAGAGCTGACAGAATGTTCTGATCTGGCTAAAAAGGGATATTCATCGATGACAAAGACTAATTTTTGTTCTAAATGATTAGCAATATTTTGCACTTCTGTAAAAGCTTTTTCAAAATCAGCGTAGGATGCAGTATTAAAATCATCATTTTTTAAATCGTTGATTTTTTCTGATAAATTCTTGAGATTCATATCACCTGTTGATTCTATTCCTTGATAGTAAATAGCAGGTTTATTCTGAATAAACTCACTAATCAAGGCGGTTTTACCAACTCGTCTACGGCCATAGATTACGATCATCTCGAAGTTAGGACTCTGATATTTAGCATTGAGGTCATTGAGTTCATTATTTCTACCGACAAAATGTTGCATAGATTTATTCCTTTCTTTTATTTGATTATAACATAATTACGATTAGCCTTATTATAATTATGCTAATCGTAATAAGGTTAATTTCAGTGAAATGCTTTTGTTAAAATCCGAACAATTTAGGCTAATTGTAGCCAATAAATAAACAAATTATTTACTTTTAGTACTTCAGAGCTTTAACTCAGTCTTAAATCATGTTAAAATCTTATCAATGACAAAATTATGAATTCAAAGGGTAGACAGATAATGAACAACGACATTGAGAAAATTTTGTTTGATCAAGCACAATTAGATAAGCGCATGGATGAGATGGCTGCTGAATTGAATCAAAAATATGAGGGCAAGCAGCCGATTGTCATTCCCGTTTTAAATGGGGCAATGATTTTTGCTAGTGACATGATCAAGCGACTTAACTTTAAATTGACAGTTGATCCAATTAAGGCTTCAAGTTATGCCGGTACCGAATCAACAGGCAAGGTAAAGATCACTCAAGATATAAAATCTGATGTTAAAGATCAACCGGTAATTTTTATGGAAGACATTATTGATACCGGTCGTACGCTTCAAGCATTGAGTGAAGTGATGAAAGACCGTGGTGCCGCCAGCGTTGAAGTGGTAGCTATGCTTGATAAGCCAGATACTAGAGTAGTTGATTTCCATGCTGATTACTATGGTTTTCAAGCTCCAGATGCATTTTTAGTAGGGTATGGTCTTGACTATAACGGCTTATATCGTAATTTACCTTATGTCGGTATTTTAAAACGTAAAATTTATGCTTAATGTAAAAAGTTGCTAGTATTCGTTGCTAGCAACTTTTTTTAATGTGATGGAGAAAAAGGCATTCAACGTCAGTATAAACTGTGATGACATTGTCCTGATAGTCATGAGCAATCCAGTCTAGAATTCGAATAAGAATCAAACTGGAAATGCTTTGGATATGCTTATTAGAAAGATTACTATTGAATAGCAATTTTTGCATTTCACGAAAAAGAGCTTGGTCAACTTGTGTTCGAATTTGACTTGAGGCAAGAGAATGTACATTTCGATAGTAGGTGGCATTAGTTTCAATTTCTATCAGTAAGTTGTGTGCTTTTTTATGTAAAGTACTTGATTGGGGATTGTTGAAGCAAGAATTGATTTCGAATTGCAGTACTTGACTAAATAGATCATTCAAATTTTTAAAGTTGCGGTAAAAAGTTCCGCGACAGATATTTGCAGCTTCACAGAATCTTTGAACTGAATACTTGTAAACAGTTCCTTGTGATAGGTCTTTTTTTAAGGCTTGTGCAAAGAATTGGATATGTATCCTGTCTTTCCTAGTTTTTCTTCTTGTAGTAGTGAAATACATCTTTATCCTCCCTTTTTTATATTCATTGAACATATTAATATAGAATATACCAGCTGCTACTTAATATAGCAATCCTTTTTTTAGATAACAATAATGTAATAGATTGTGTAAGCGAAAATCCCGCATGGATAACGCAAAAATTGCTTTTGAAAAAGTTTATTAATTGTAATCATAATTTGCTGTACTGTTGTTAATTATGTACAGTTATTGCTGGAAACATTGATTTATCAATGATTATAGACAAAATAGTAATAAGATAATAACTTAACACACTATTAGTATTAGCTAATGTATACAAACAATTAGATAGCTTAATTGAAAATGTGTGAATATCTGCATTTTTTTGACAGGATTTTGATGAAAAATGGGCAAAAATAAAAGAGCTCAAATAGTTGACTGGACTACTTGAGCTCTTGGATTAGGAAACTGTATTAAGTTTTTAACTACAGCGTTAGTTTTAATGATTGAATTTTCTGTAGTTTTGGATGTAACGTTTAGCAACACCCATCATGTGAACACTAACCTTGCTTTGGTCACCCTTTAAGCCACTGAAACTAATACCAAAGTATTTAGTCTTAGCATCGTAACTCTTAGTACGGCAACCAAGTAAATCACCAGCGTGTTCCCATTCAGTGTATCTAGATGAGTCATTCATCTGACTGTCAGAGCCTGCAAAACCGCCAAAAAGCATTTGCTTTACGTTAAAGTAAATTTGGTTTTTCAATACTGACATTGGACGTAAGTTAGTATTGTATGTTGAAGAGATAGGCAAGCCAGCTTCATCTTCGTAGACTTGACCTACTTTTGAGTTAAGGCCAGAAGCCTTAGCTGCGCGTTCAATTCCAGTAACATAGTGGTCGGCATCCCAGCAAGATCTGTTATGGCTGTAATATTCGTTAGCTACACGATTTGCAAAGTGCAAAGCACCTCGCTTGTAAGTCCAGTCTTGCTTGCCAAGTTGATGACGTGCAGAATTAATTAAGCTTAAAGTGTATTGGCTCAGTTCTTTTTGTTGAGACGCAGTTAATTTAGTCACGTTAACTAACGTATTATCTGAACCCGCATCACTATTGATGTTTTCCTTCATGCCTTTTTTAGAAGCATCAATCAAAGCCTTACTTGCTTTACCAGTTTGGTTCCATTTAATAATGGCACTCTTGGTGTAACCAGCAGGTAATGTGATAGAAGCAGCTTGAACAGTAGAGTTGTTATTATTTGAAATAGCAACACTTCCACCTGCTAAAGCGGCTGCGATACCGATAAGTGATAATAGCTTAACTTTCTTTGTCATTTTTCCTAATCCCCCTGTATTACGAAAAGAATTCCCAATTTATAAGTCATTTTTTGCTTAAGGAGTAGTCAATTCCTTAAAGCTCGTTATATGTCTCTTCATGGAATGATACTAACATTATTAAAAACAAAGTCTATATATGAACAGCTTTAATAACGTATCTTGTTAAATAAAAACATATATGTTATTTTTTAGAGTGCTAGTTTATCAAGACTTAGGGCGACGTAAAATAAAAGCTATACGATTAATAAATAATTCAAAAATTTTTTGATAAAGGCTAAATTTATATAAAAAAATATATAATTATAACCTAAGTTATCTGTAAATTATCAAGTACTAATGACTAAGAGTTGGGATAAAATCAGCGTTTAGCAAAGATATGTTTTAAAAATATTATATTGTATAGAAAATAGCAGAAAGATATTAAAATTATAATTAATTTCAAAATTACACTACAAAATATAGAAGTGAAACTAGTTTGAGTCGTATTTTGTAATTAAAGCTATACGATCATCAAATACGGACTATTTATTTTTGTGGCTAAAGGAATGTTCAGATTATAGTTTATCTTGGTCATGAAACGATTATTTTTTTCATTTTTACACTATTACTAATAAAGGCAAGTTAAACACCTGATTTGTTAGGCTTAAGGCAACATTTAAAAATATTTCGCGTAGTGAAACGCGTTCCAAAACTTGAAACAAAGTCTGAAGCTGGTGAAAACGAATACATTTGTGGAAGAAGATGATATAAATATATGCGTAAGGCAAATGAAACAGAGATAAAAACTTAGTTTTATTTAAAGGAGAAAATAGATTATGGATGGTAAGAAATATTCAGTAGTTATTGCTGGCGGTGGTAGTACTTTTACTCCAGGATTTGTCCTTGATTTAATCAAGAGTCAGGATAAATTCCCATTAAGACAGTTGAAGTTCTATGATAACGATGCTGAACGGCAAGAAAAGATTGCCAAAGCTGTTGAAATTATCATGAAGGAAAGGGCACCACAAATTAAGTTTTCTTACACAACTGATCCTAAAGAGGCTTTTACTGATGTAGATTTTGTTATGGGATCAATTCGTGTTGGTAAATATCACATGAGAAGCTTGGATGAAAAGATTCCATTAAAATATGGCGTGAATGGTCAAGAAACTACTGGACCCGGAGGAATGGCCTATGGTCTTCGCTCAATTCCCGCAATTTTGCAAATTATTGATTGGATGGAAGAATACTCACCAAATGCTTGGATGATCAACTACTCCAACACAATTGCAATCGTTGCAGAAGCTTGCCGTCGTCTTCGTCCAAATGCTAAGGTAATTAACATTTGTGATATGCCGATTGATGATATGGACAGAATGGCTGCCATTTGTGGTTTGGACAGTTGGCATGATATTGACTTTAACTATTATGGTTTGAATCACTTTGGCTGGTGGAAAGAAGTTCGCAACAAGAAGACTGGCGAAGACTTAATGCCTAAGTTGAAGGAATACGTCAAAGAGCACGGCTATTGGGTAGGTGGCGATTACGACAAGGATACTGAAGCTTCTTGGGAAGCCACCTTTAAGAAAGTTGCCGATGAATATAAGCTAGAGCCAGAAACTTTGCCAAACAATTACATGCAATACTACTACTTCCCACAATATGAAGTTGCTAATGCTGATCCGAAGCATACTCGTACTGATGAAATTCGTGAACACCGGCAAAAGATTGTCTTTGGCGAATGTGAAAGAATCGTAAAAGTGGGAACTGCTAAGAATAATATTTGGGATATTTCAGGTTTGCACTCTGAATATATCGTAGATATTTGTCATGCGATCGCATTTAACACTCATGAAAAGTTCTTAGCTAACTGTGCTAATAACGGTGCAATTTCTAATATGGATCCAGATTCAATTGTTGAAGTACCAGCATTGTTTGGTGCTGATGGCATTCAACCAATGGCTACGGGTAAAGCAGGTCGCTTCCAAAGAGGCTTGATGATGGAACAACAAACTTGTGAAAAATTGGTTGTTGATGCTTATGTTGAACATTCATACAATAAGATGCTGCAAGCATTTGCATTAAACAAGACTGTACCAGATGCTTCCGTTGCTAAGAAGATTTTGGATGACATGATTCCAGTTAATGCTCCATACTGGCCAGAACTTAAATAATTAATTGTCATAACATAACTTCAATTCAAGAATAAAAATTAAGGTAGTTACTCAAATAGGGTGGCTACCTTTTTTGAGTACGACATGATATTCTTTTCTTAATAAGAAACAGTGATGAGAAAGGAAACAGAATGGATTTAGAAACAGCGGTCATGAAGAAAAAGGAAAGTTTTAATGAGACCGATAAAGCGATCGTTAGCTATTTATTGAAATATCCTGAAGCAGCAAGTCAGTTGAGTTTGCTGGAATTAGCTCAGAAATTATACGTTTCTAAGTCCGCTATTTTTCGCCTAAGCAAAAAATTGGGATTAAGTGGTTTCAGCGAATTGAAATTTGAATTGTCCGAGTTAGCTACACGAAAGGAGCAAAACGTTAAGAACAAGCAAACGCTAGATTTCAATACGGATTTACAAAAGATCATTGCTGAAACTTTTAAATATTTTAAGGGATTAAACTTACAACCATTTTTTGCGGATTTAGATCAAGCGGAAACGATCTATCTTTACTCTACTGGCTGGCAGCAGCAAATTATCGCGGAATATTTGGCGCATAACTTTTTCTTAATTGGTAAAAAAGCAATTATTTTGCCTAGTGCACGCGACGAAGTGGCATTATTAGGGCGGTCTGCACGGGAAAATGACATGCTGTTTGTTATTTCATTTGGTGGTTTTAATAAAACAATTATTGAAGAACTTAAGAAGATTGATGTCGTGAATACTGAACTGAAATTGGTGTCATTGACTAGCTGGCAAACGGGAAAACTAGCCTCTCTTAGCGACTATAGCTTTTTCTTCAAAACTACGCCATTTCAATTTAGTAAGCAAAATGCGGTAACTTTTAGTTCGGCCTATGTTTTAATTGATCTAATCATGAATAGTTATGGTCGACATTGTGATTTGAGATAAAGGGGAACAAGATGAAGAAAATATTATTGCTATCAACTGGGGGAACTATTGCTTCCGTTGCTTCTGATGCAGGCCTAGTACCCAAGGAAACCGGTGAAGAGTTAATTAAAATGTTGGGAAAGTTGCCGTACGACATTCAAGTCCGCGATATTTTGCAATTAGATTCTTCTAATATCCAACCAGAAGAATGGAAATTTATTGCAGAAAATATTTACAAATACCGCAATGATTACGATGGAATTGTTGTTTCACACGGTACTGATACTATGGCTTATACGGCATCAATGTTGTCGTTTATGCTGAAAAATATTAATATCCCGGTTGTGCTGACGGGAAGTCAGGTACCAATTAACGTGGTCCTAAGTGACGCTCACGATAACCTACGGTTGGCCTTTGCAGCTGCAGCAACTTGTCCACCTGATGTTTATTTAGCCTTTCATAATAAAGTTATGCTGGGCTGCCGCAGTGTAAAGGTGCGGACTACCAACTTTGATGCTTTTGAAAGTGTGAATGTACCACCAGTAGCAACCGTTTCTTCCGATGGATTAGTTTTTAATTCAGAACATTTTCAAAGAGAACATGACGGTCAGCCAACCTTGAATACCAAAATTAATTCACACGTATCGTTGGTGAAACTATTTCCAGGTTTTGATCCTAATCTGCTTTTTGCGATGGTTAATAGTGGTTGCCGCGGGATTGTTATCGAAGCGTATGGTCTAGGCGGGATGAACTTTATTCGCCGCAACATGGTAGCCGCAATTGGTAAGCTAATTCGTCAAGGTATTCCCGTTGTAGCCAGCAGTCAATGCTTGTATGAACGTAGCGATTTGACCAAATATGAGGTGGGGCGTGAGGCTTTGCTGGAAGGAGCTATTTCCGCTTGTGATATGACTTCTGAGAGTGCGATTACCAAATTAATGTGGGCTTTAGGGCAAGGGATGGACGTCCATCAAATTGCTGACTTTTTTGATACAAATGTTGCTGGAGAAGTAACTCTTAAGTAAAGGTAAATAATATTACAATTATGTTAATTGTAAGCGCAGCCATTCCCATAACGATCGGCTTTTTATATAATAAGAAATATAAGGAGCTGGGAACATGAAGAGTACAGTTTTACAGAAAGTTTGGCTTGTATTTGCTGCTATAGGAATTGGGGCTTCCCTTTTTGTTAACAATTCGCATCAACTGATCGAATCTACTGCAACTACAATTTCAAGCGCAATTATTAATACGAAATAAAGATGACAGTCACTTAGGTGGCTGTTTTTTTGTATAATAAAAGAATTGGATGTGAACAAGATGGATTTTGAAGAAGCTAGAAATAAATTACAAATGATTGAAGAAATGCTCAATCGGATGCCCTTGATTCATGGAGAAAATGATGTTTTCAAGGTTACTGCTGATGAGATGGATGACTTTTTAGCCAATGTAACGCCTGATATGGATGGCAAACAAGTGACGGAACAAGGAAAAAAGATTTTGCACACTTGTCTACAAGTACTTAAGTTACGGCAAAAGGATGAGCGGCTAACACCTGAACAAAGTAGCTTATTAGCAGATATTGAACAGCTTAATTAATACAAAAATATGTTAAAATGGTTCTATAGAAATCGCTTACAAAGAGGTGCGCTTTATGGAACTTTTAATTGCAACTCATGAAGGGTTGGCTGCGGGGTTAATGTCTGCACATGATATGTTGGCAGGCAAGAATGATCAGATCCTGACAATTGAATTAAACGACACAGGAATCAGAGATTTTAAGGCTCGTTTTGCTAAAGTCATGAATAAATATCAGAATAGTCAGATTTTGGTGCTAACTGATTTAAAAAATGGGACACCCCACTTAGTCGCTTCGGAATATGAAGATATGTATCCTGAGCGAGTACGGGTAATTAGCGGTGTTAATTTGCCAATGGTGCTGGAGCTTAGCCATAAGATGATCAATGCTAGTTTGAATGAAAGCACCGAAAAGGCAATTCAGATTGGTCGTAGTCAGATAGATGTTGACCAATTGGCAGCAGCCAAAGTTTAATATCAAAAAAGACGATAGCGTTGTAATGCTACCGTCTTTTTGTAACTAATTAATCTTCAATTAAATTATTGTCATTAATAAAAATATTTCTAAACTTTGCCCAACCTTTTACTAACTCAACTTGTGCAATTGAAAGTAAAGCTAGGGTAACTACGATTAACCATTGTCCAGCTGACAAACTGGTAATGTGAAATGCATCTTGCATTGCTGGGACAAAGAGAATAATACCCATGAAAAATGCAGAGATAATGAATGACACTGTTAACCATGGATTATTACCAGATGACCTTTTCCAGATGGGATCAGTATTTGAATGCTGGTTGAATGAACGAATCATTTGGGCCAATGCTAAAATACTGAAGGCCATGGTTTGTCCGACAACTTGATTGCCGGTTTCTTTACCAATGAAGTAACCAGTTAAAGTAAGCAGGGCAACAAATATTCCTTGGGTAATAACCCGAATAACTAGGTCTTTTTCGAATAAAGTACCAGCTTTAACTGGCTTGTGTTTCATAATGTTTTTACTTGCTGGGTCTACGCCAAGAGCAAGGGCAGGTAGAGTAGCTGTAGCTAAGTTAACCCACAAGATGTGTACTGCCAATAATGGCGCATCCCAGTTAAAAATAGTTGCCGCAAACAAAGTGGTAATTTCAGCAATGTTACCAACTAGCAAGAACTGAATTACTTTTTGGATGTTGCGGTAAACGCGGCGACCTTCCTTGATAGCGTGCGCAATTGTGGTAAAACTATCATCAAGCAAAATCATATCAGCCACGTCCTTAGCCACGTCTGTACCCGTTACACCCATAGCGACACCGATATCGGCAGCCTTTAAGGCAGGTGAATCGTTTACTCCGTCACCGGTCATAGCTGTTACTTCACCATTTCGCTTTAAGCTTTGAATGATGCGCAGTTTGTCAGCAGGAGAAACGCGAGCAAAAACGGTAGCCTTTTCAACAGCTTGATCTAATTCTGCATCAGACATTTGGTCTAATTCAGTTCCCGAGATTGCTAAGTCACCTGGCTGATAAATGTTTAACTTTTTCGCAATTGCCAAGGCAGTTACCTTGTGGTCACCGGTAATCATAATTGTGCGAATACCGGCTTCACGGCAGGTTTTAACTGATGCCGCAACTTCTTTTCGTGGTGGGTCAATCATGCCGACAATCCCGATAAAAGTCAAATTATTTTCCAAATCAGCATTTGCTTCAGGTAAGTTATCCACTATTTTGGTAGCAAAGCCTAGTACTCGTAAAGCGTCAGCTTGCATTCGGTGAGACAAGTGGGCAATTTGCTTTTTGTCTTGGGGTGTAATTTTACGCACGCCATTGTCAGTCATAATGTGTGTACATAACGGCAACATTTCGTCCGTTGCACCCTTAGTGAAGACCGTTAAGTGACCGTCAATTTTGTGCAATGTTGTCATCCGTTTTCTGTCCGAATCAAAGGGTTGTTCGAACAAACGGGGGAATTCTTTCTTTAAGTTAGATTGGTTAAAGCCAAGCTTTTGGGCAAAAGGAATTAAGGCTATCTCAGTTGGATCACCAATTTCTTTTTCACCGTTCAAGCTGGCATCGTTACAAAGAGCGCTAGCATAGGCCAAAGTTTGATTGGTTTTGTTTGCTGCAAGCTGGTCAACTATGTGACTTTGGCTGAAGTCATTCGTTGCTGCCTGTGTAACAGTCATTTTGTTTAAGGTTAAAGTACCAGTTTTGTCGGAACAGATGACAGTGGCGTTACCTAAGGTTTCGACTGCTGGCAACTTTTTGATCAAAGCGTTACGCTTAACCATGCGTTTAACGCCTAAGGCCATAACAATTGTCGCGGTTGCTGGCAGACCTTCTGGAATAATTGAAATTGCCAATGAGATAGCAACCAAGAATTGTGGTAAAAGTGGACGGCCATAGAAAGCACCAATTGCAAAGACCAAACTACAAATAATTAAGCCGATAGTCGTTAAGACCATGCCGGCTTTAGCTAATTTGCGTTTCAATGGTGTTTGTACTTCAGTTTGATCTTCTAACATGCCAGCAATGGCACCCATTTCTGTTTGCATCCCAATTGCTGTCACGACGCCTTGACCACGACCATAAGTCACAATTGAGGAAGAAAAAGCCATATTGATGCGGTCACCAAGAGCACAATCTGGATTTAAAACAGCAGCTGCGTCTTTTTCTACCGGTACTGATTCACCAGTAAGGGATGCTTCTTGAATTTTCAAGTTAGCTGTTTCAATTAAGCGCAAATCGGCTGGAACCATGTCCCCATCATGCAAGGTAACAATATCACCAACTACTAATTCCTTGGCCGGTATGATTAATTCTTTGCCATTACGAATTACATGGGCAGTTGGCGCAGATATGTCACGTAACGCAGCTAAAGAAGACTGTGCCTTTTTTTCCTGAACTACTCCAATAATGGTATTAAGAACCACGATTGTCGCGATAATAATGGCTTCGGTATATTCGCCAAACATAGCAGATAAGAGGGCAGCTACTAATAAGATACCGATCATTGGATCAAAAATCTGCTCTTTGACCATTTGGATTACTGTTTTAGGAGGTTTAGCTGCGAGCTCGTTTAAACCAGCTTGCTGGCGTATTCGAACTTCGTCTTCAGTTAAACCAGTTTCGGTTGTTTTTGTATTTGTTAATACCTCAGACTGTTCGACAGCCCAAGGTTTTTGCCTGTGATTATCCATAGCGGACTAACCACTCCTTTCGTAAAAAAATAATGGAAAACGACCTACTAGCATAAGCCGTTCCCCATTTGAGAAACTTGTTCAGTTTTCATTTGCGTATCGGCAGCGTCATAGGCGCTTCTCGGTATGTAAATTATATAATATATAGTTTATCATATTGTGACATAGTGTCAATATAACTAATCATGGTGAAAGAGTTCTTTAATTTTTCTTAACCAATTGTCTTTAGTGGAAGGAGTAGTTTTCGTTTGTGACTCAGAGTTAGTTTGCTCTATATGCTGTTTACTGGAAAAATGTTTAACATGTTTCGCCTTTTTTGGTGCAGATACGGACTGTTTTTTCTTAGTATTTTGATGATCATGCAATTTCATTATTTTTGGTTGCTTATTTTGGCGCACATAATAATGGTCTTCATCAGTTTGTGCTTCCATCGCAATATCGGGACGCAAATAATATAGGTCTTGACCCTCATAGCTGTTAATTAAAAAGACAAGAATATCGTGTAAATCACAAATACAGTGCCAGGCTTGCTTTTGATCTGGTTCAATTTGGTTATCGTGGACAGCAGCGTTGCCCATGCGGCGTATTTCGTCAAATAAATCCATGATCGAAAGAGGGTAATCTAGTTCATTGCGTAAATAATGTGTATTATTACGCAAATTACGGTGTTCGCCATCATGAACTGTGTAATATGGACTGAGATTTTCTAACTTAAAAATTTTTTTGATTAGACTCTCTAATAGAAGACGTGAATTTGAAATAACGTCACGATAATCATCAATTGTGTATAATTTGTGGATTTTTTCAGCGGTAGGAAAGGCTTCCTTGAAGCTGCTATTTTTTACAAAATCAAAATTTACTTCCACTGTGCAATCCCCTCCAAAATAAAATAATGCTACTAAATATAATAAGAACTTCGTCTTGATTTGTGAACAAAAGATGTTTGCTTTTTTTGATCAACTTGTTAATCTAAGTTAAAAGGATTTGTGAAAAGGTGTTTTGATCAATGAAAAAACATAAGAAAATTTGGATATCGGGAGTTATTATCCTGTTAATTGGTATTGCATGGCTAATTGGCAATTTTTATTACACTAAAGAACGTCAAATTGACCGCATTGTAGCTAAAATGCAGGATCCTAAAACTGAGCTGGCTCAGTATGTCACGGCTTCAACGCCTGATATGGATGTGACAGATAAATCGCTGAAGCCGCTTCAAAATTACTTTAAAGAGCATCACAGTGCAGCTAAACGTTTAGCCTATAATTTGCGTCATAATCGCGATCATGGTGAAATCAGACTGATTCAAGATGGACGCAATTTTTTGCTTTTTCCAAAATATAAGTTGTGGATACAAGTATATCGCCCACAGGTGAAGACCAATCACGCTAATTCAACTTTGACGGTTAACCAAAAGGATTATGGTGAAATGGAAGGTGGCAATCAGAATTACTATCAAGATTTAGGTATGGTCTTTCCTGGTCGCTATCATATATTAGTTAAATCTAAGGTTAATGGTCGCCATTTAGATGCTGATTCGATTGTTAACATTTGGTCAGATAAGACTGTTGATATGAAGATCAAAACGGCCACTTTCCAAGTGCGCAGCGTTCCTAATGGTACGATCTATATCAATGATCGTAAGGCGGGTAAATTGAACCAGCATGGTAGCTATACTTTCAAGGATTATCCGATTGCTAAGCGAATGGAAATCTATATTAAGAGTAAGGCAGATGGTCAAACTATTAAGTCCGAAAGGGTAACGGATTTGTCGCAATCGATTAGTTCAGAATTTTCTAATAGTGAGGATGACGTCACTGATTATGATGGTACTGCTGAATATCAAGGCAATGGCGAAAAAGATGTCTATCAGGATGCAGAAGGTGACTATATTGTTAACCCGATTTGGCCTGGCTTGATTAAGGTTGGGGATGCAGCTAAGCTATTGTACAACACCCTTAAGTCGCCAAATGCAGATGACTTTGAAAATGGAAAAGAAAATGCAGACTATAAGAAGATTGCTAAGCAACTAAAGGAATGGCATAAAAAGAAGAGTATCAAGAAATTAAGTGTAAAGATCAAGGTGCTCTCTGTTTTACCAGGTAAGCGTAATTATAGTCGGATTAACTATGAAGTAACCTTTATTAAAAAGTATAAAGATAAGAGTAAAAAGAAAGAACGATTGTCGTATCAAAACGCTGTTTTCCACCAAAAAGATGGCAAACAATTGATTCAGACTTTGGGCGACTGTAAGTTAATAAAAACTAAAACAAGTGACTAAAGATTAGTTAGAGTAAGACTTCCTACTGTTAAAAATAGTAGGAAGTTTTTTAATAACAGTGAAGCTATATAAAAATATTGTTTTGCAAAAATAATTAAACAAACAAAATAAGATTAGGCCCGATTCGCCTAATCTTATTTTGCTATAAATGCATTAAATTCCACTTAGGTATCTTAATTTCGCCTTTCTCACTCATTGTCATAATAGTGATTGAAGCATTCTTAGGACCTGGAACCAAAGGAATATGGTCACCATAACGATACCAGAGACTTCTAATAGTGAAGCCGTGAGTAACTAGCAGAATGTTTTCAGCGCCATCCAATTGACTGATTAATTTAAAACCATCATCAAGACGAGCCCAATATTCTTCAGCGTTTTCTGCTTGGTGATAAGGATCGGCTTCTTTAATCCAATCCTTAATAGTATCGATGCTCTCATGAGCAAACATTTCTTGCCGTGTTCCGTAGCCGTGACTGCCACCAATCATTCGCCAAGCCATTTCGGAATCCATTCCTTCGAAGTAGCCGTAGAATTGTTCTCTGAAAAATGGACTAGCGATGTGCTGCAATTCGTCTTTGTTGGCGTTATATTTCATGATGATCTCACAGGTATCACTTGCTCTCTTAAGATCACTAGACAATGCAATGTCAAAAGGTACTTCGCTTAAAGCTTTACCAGCTTCTTCAGCGCCTTCAATTCCTGGTGTAGTTAATGGTGTGTCACACCAACCTTGCATCTTATTGTAGCGATTGATATAAGTTTGACCGTGACGGACGATATAAATTCTTTTCATATTTTTCTCCTCGTAAAAAGCTCACCCTTTATTGTAGAAAAAATAGGTGAGCTTTTAAAGTTAATTGTTTTCGTGGTAGATCTTTTTAACAGTTTTAATATCTTGCGGTTGAATCGTATAGATCGAACCCTTTGGGTACATGACTGAGACATTATTAGTGTGGTTTAAGCCAATTGCGTGGCCTAATTCGTGTTCAGCAGTATTAACGATTCGATTGTAACTGTAACCATACCATTCGTTTTGCAAATAGTAACGGTTCAAGTTGACCGTGGCCTTTAACAAATGTCCTGTAGCAGGGTTATAGGTAGTTGCTGTTTCTCCTGCGGCATTGGTGTCGCTATTATCGACTGTATTAATGACGATTTGAGCGTCTTTTTTATCATTTATTTGGTGAAAAGTAAAAGCACCGGTACGATTCCAAGCGTTCATTGCATTGACTGCAGCTGATCTTAGTTGAGCATTATTGCTAATATCGATATAAACCTTAGCTTCAGGATTTGACCATACACGATTGTCTGAAGAATCGTCATTTTCTGTTTTATCTGTGTCAGTTTTGATATTAGTAGTCTTTTTTTCGTTATTGGGAGAAATGGTCGTTTCGTTAGTTAGAAGTTCGTTAATTCGATAGCTAAGTGTAGCTAGGGAGTCTTGCGTTGCGATACGAATATTGGGATTGTTCTGATAAGTCCAAACGCCAAGAGCGATAAGAGCAAGCAAGAGAACATTTCTCAGTAATTTAAAAAATCTTTTCATGTATATATCACCCCAATATGTCAAGATTATAGTCTCTAAAGTTAAAGTTTTCATCAATTTTTATTTATATTTTTCTCACGAGCAGGAAAACTATTATGAAAGCGCTATTCATGGTAAAATAGTATGCGAATTTTTAAAGAAAAGGTGATTAGATGGCTACAGCCAAAACTGAAAAAAACGAAAAAGAACTTGAACAAAAGCACCTTGATAATATTATGGGTCAGATCAAGGACCGCGAAAAAACTTTAAAAAAATCTATCAAATCAGCTGAAGGCGAAGCAAGAGAGCTTAATTCACACTTTTTTGACGATGTTAAATTGGATTATGATGGTTATTCCACTTCAATGGAAACAGCACTGTCAATCCACCAGCAGCAACAATTATTGAGTGAACGTGAACATGCTTGGCAACATTCAGCTAAGCAGCTAGAGACTGTAGAGCGTTTAGAGAAGCGACCATATTTTGCTCGGGTTGATTTTAAAGAAAAAAATGAGGACCGAACAGAGACGATTTATATTGGTCTAGGTTCTTTTGCAGACAAGGACGATCACTTCTTGATCTATGACTGGCGGGCACCAATATCTTCAATTTATTATGATGGTAAATTGGGTAAAGTTTCTTATAATTCGCCTGAAGGTGAAATTACAGTTGATATGACTAAGAAACGCCAATTTATGATTGAAGATGGCAAGATTGTGAACATGTTTGACACTGATGAGTCAATCGGTGATCAAATGCTCTTGGAAGTTTTGTCAGAAAAATCATCAACGCAGATGAAGTCAATCGTAACGACGATTCAACGCGAACAAAATAAGATTATTCGAAACACCAAAGCAGATCTGCTTTTTGTCCAGGGTGCGGCAGGTTCTGGTAAAACCAGTGCGATTTTGCAGCGGATAGCCTTTTTGCTTTATCGTTATCGTGGCAACCTGACTTCAAGTGATGTAATCATGTTCAGTCCTAACCAGTTGTTTAATGACTATATTAAGAATGTTTTGCCTGAAATGGGCGAACAAAATATGGTTCAAATGACTTACTGGCAGTTTGTTGCGCGACGGTTGCCAGGTATGGAAGTTGAAAACTTGTTCAGACAGTTTGAAGATCAAACCGCAGACAGCAATATTTCTAAGTTTAAGGATTCAGTTAATTTCTTTAACTTGTTAACTCGTTATGCAGAGCACTTGAATAAGCGCGGTGTTATTTTTAAGAATATTTATTTCCGTGATAAGAAGAAACCTTACTTTGATAAGGAAAAGATCAAGGAGATCTATTATTCTTTCAATGAAAATTACAAGTTGGCCAACCGAATTGATGCAACGCGTGAAGAATTGATCAAGATGTTGAATCGAAAGATTACGCCAGAAACTAAGAAGGCTTGGGTGGCACACGCTATTGAAGGAATGAGCCAATCTGAATTAAATGAGTTATATGATCGACCTGATCAAGAATTTGAGTCTGAGGCTAAGGAAGAGGCCTTTTTAGGTAGAAAAATTGTATTATCAGCCTTGAAGGGCGTGCATAAGCGTATTTTGCACAACCACTTTTTGAATATGCGAGCACAATACCTGAGCTTTTTGCGAGCTGTACCTAAGATGGTTGATCTATCTAAGTGGAATATTGATGAAAATGATTGGTTGGCTCATGTGGAAGAAGTTAAGAATAACTTTAAGCAGCACCATATTGCCATGAATGATGTTTCAGCTTACTTATATTTGTATGACATGATCACTGGTCGCAGGACTGACTTTGAGATGCGTTATGCCTTCATTGACGAAATTCAAGATTATACTCCATTTCAATTAGCTTACTTGAAGTATAATTTCCCACGGGCCAAGTTTACAATGTTGGGTGACTTGAATCAGGCTATTTTTACTAAGGATGAAAGTCGTAGCTTACTTAAGCAGATCTCTGGCTTATTTGATCCTGAAAAAACTGATGTGGTGCAATTAACGAAATCATATCGTTCAACTAAGGAATTGACCAATTTCACCAAGCAAATTTTGCGTCAAGGCGAAAAGATTGAAGCCTTTAACCGTAAAGGTCCTAAGCCTATAATTTGGGGCAGAAAAACCGATGATGAAGCAATTGATGTTTTAGTTAACGTTTTGCATAATAATGAACAAAATAAGCGTACGACAGCTGTTATTACCAAAGACTTAGCTGCAGCTAAATTTGTGCATGAAGAATTAGCTAAAAAAGGTGAAAACACGACCTTAATTGCGACTGCTAATCAGCGACTAGTTGATGGTACTCTAGTTGTGCCTTCTTACTTGGCTAAGGGACTAGAATTTGATGCGGTAGTCATGTGGGATGCCTCTAAAGCTGCTTACCATAAATTGGATGAAACTCAACTTGTTTATACTATTACCTCTCGTGCAATGTATAAGCTAGATATTATTTATACTGGAGAAAAGAGTCCATTGCTTGATGTTGATCCAGATACTTATGAAGAAAAATAATTGACAAAAGTTGCTAGATCATTTAAGATTTATTCAACATTAAAAACAACTTAGAACAGAAATAGTAATACTAGTCAAAGTAATAGAGAGTCTTTGCTGGTGGAAATAAGATATTTGCTAGTATGAATCACATCTGTGAGTTGGTCTTCTGAACAAAAGTAGGAAAATCCGGGATAGCCCGTTATAGCTAAAGGTTGATTATTGAACTTATTGAGGCAAGTTGCGTGAGCAATTTGTAAACATGAGGTGGAACCGCGATTACATTCGCCCTCGTAGCCGTTTGGCTATGAGGGTTTTTCTTTTAAAATAATCAACCTAGTGAGGCATTTCTGCGTGAGCAGGTGCGAACATGAGGTGGAATCACGAGCAGTCGTCCTCTTAGGTTAATCCTAAGAGGGCTTTTTTATTAGGAAAGAAAAATGAAGGTGAGAGTATGTCATTAAAATATATTGCAGAAATTTTACCCGCTCTTTTGTCAGGAGCAGGCATGACGTTAAGTATTTTTTTCTGGACGTTAATTTTAGCAACGCCATTAGGAATTTTGGTCTCATTAGGTGAAAAAAGTAAGTTTAAACCATTACGCTGGTTGGTTAACTTTTATGTTTGGATTATGCGGGGCACGCCCTTATTATTGCAATTGATCTTTGTCTTTTATGGCTTACCAATTATTCATATCGTCTTTCCCCGCTATCAAGCAGCCTTGTTTGCTTTTGTTTTGAATTATGCGGCTTATTTTGCGGAAATTTTTCGTGGCGGCTTCCAATCGATTGATGAAGGCCAGTTTGAAGCAGCGAAAGTTTTGCGCTTGAGCCGCTGGCAAACGATGACCAAGATCATTATTCCCCAGGTAATAAAAATTGTTTTGCCTTCAATTGGAAATGAAGTAATTAACTTGGTAAAGGATTCATCGCTAGTTTATGTCATTGGTTTAGGTGATTTGCTTAGGGCCGGCAATGTGGCAATGGCAAGAGATGTAACGCTAGTACCGTTAGTTTTAGTAGGTGTAATTTATCTACTGTTGATCAGTATTTGTGCTTTTGTTTTGAAAAAGCTGGAAAACCACTTTTCTTATTACAAGTAGTTGAGGTGAGAATATGTTAGAAGTGAAAAATTTGAGCAAAGAATTTAACGGTTACCGAATTTTGCGTGACATCTCTTTTACCTTGAAAGACGGAGAAATTATGACAATTGTAGGTCCATCAGGAGCGGGGAAGACCACCTTACTAAGAATTATTGCCGGTTTGGAAACAAAAGATGCCGGTGAAATTTTGATTGACGGTAAACCTTATGATTCAGGCAAGGTTGGCGTTGTTTTCCAAGATTATAATCTTTTTCCTAATTTGAACGTTTTACAAAATATCACTTTGGCACCTACTTTGGTATTAAAAAAGAGTAAAACTGAAGCAGAGCAGGATGCACGTGTATTGTTAAAGCGTCTACAAATGAGTGGGCGTGAACAGCAGTATCCTTATGAGTTATCAGGTGGGCAGAAACAGCGAGTAGCTATCGCTAGAGCTTTGGCTATGAAGCCGCGGATTCTTTGTTATGATGAGCCAACTAGCGCGCTAGATCCAAATTTACGTAAGGAAGTTGAGAAAATGATTTTAAGTTTAAAAAAATCGGGTTTAACCCAGCTGATTATCACCCACGACTTGAATTTTGCAGAGAATGTGGCGGATCAGATGCTCAAGGTTCGACCGTTAAGCGAGGATTAGGCAATGAAAAAATGGATTTTAGGTATCGTCTTGGCCTTAACATTATGTTTAACTGGTTGCCAAAGCGTACAAAAAGAAGCTAATACTCAAGATACATGGAATAGGATTGCCAGCAAAAAGCAAGTGGTAATTGGCTTAGACGATAGTTTTGTACCAATGGGTTTTGAAAAGAAAAACGGCCAATTGACGGGTTATGACATCGACTTAGCTAAGGCAGTCTTTAAACAATATGGCATTAAGGTTTCTTTTCAAACGATTGATTGGTCAATGAACGTTACAGAGCTGCGTAACGGTACGATCGACTTACTCTGGAATGGTTA
>HHCFJ05603__coassemble_446_pt1 | contig 28609 bp, 28 predicted proteins | sample HHCFJ05603__metabat2_high_PE_021 | metagenome-assembled genome bin HHCFJ05603
TAAAAGTTCATAATAGAAATTGTTTGTTTATGTTAAAGGAGTTGTTTTATTTTTTATGAAGAATAATGATCACAGCAAGATAAGTCGTAGTAGTCTGGTCTTGATGATTTTTTCTTCTATTTTTGGATTTAGTAATTCTCTGACAGCTTTTTACCAAATGGGTTATTCAAGTATCATTTGGTATATTGTCACCGCTATTTTATTCTTCTTGCCATCAGCCTTAATTTTCGCTGAATATGGTGCTTCCTTTAAAGGAATTAAAGGTGGAATCTTTTCATGGCTTGAAGGATCTACTAATGAAAAAGTAGCATTTATTGGAACTTTTATTTGGCTATCAGCTTGGGTGATTTGGTTGGTTTCTTCAACCCAATTCTTCTTGGTTTCAGTTTCAACTGCAATTTTTGGTCATGATACAACCCAAAGTTGGCATTTAGGACCATTAACTTCAACCCAATTATTAGGTGTTTTAGAAGTTATTTTTTTGGCAATTGTTACATTCTGTGCCGCAAAGGGAATTGATAAAATAAAGGCGATTAATAATATTGGTGGGATCTTTACTTTAGGAATTGCCATTGGTTTTACAGCAGTTTCACTTTTTGTCTTTATTTTGAATCATGGGCAATTAGCTGAACCAGTGACCGCACAAAATATGGTTCATTCACCTAATCCAGCATTTCAGTCACCGATTGCGGTTATTTCATTTATTGTCTATGCCTTATTTGCCTATGGTGGTCTGGAAACAACCTCAGGAGTAATTGATTCAGTTGATAAACCGGAAAAGAATTATCCTAAGGCTCTGATTACGGCCATGGTCTTGATGACAGCACTTTATGTTGTAAACATCTTTATGTGTGGGGTGGCTGTTAATTGGAACAAATCGTTAGGTGGTAAAGGTGTTGACTTAGCTAATGTCGAATATGTTTTGATTAATAATTTAGGTATTGTCACTGGTCATAGCCTAGGTCTATCACATTCTACTTCACTGGCAATTGGAACTGTCTTTTCTCGTTTGGCCGGAATTGCGGATGTGTTATCAGGAATTGCCGCTGCCTTTTTGATGGTTTATTCACCGATTAAATCATTTATTGAGGGGTGTGATCCGCGACTATTGCCTAAGAAAATGGTTAAGTTAAATAAGCACAATATGCCTGAATTCTCGATGTGGGTACAAGCAATTGTGGTTAGCGTTATTATCTTATTTATTTCATTTGGTGGTAATGGAGCACAACAATTCTATACAATTTTAATGGATATGATGAATGTTTCTTCATCAGCACCATATTTATTTTTAATTGCTGCTTACCCATTTTTTAAAGCTAAAAAAGACTTAGATCGGCCATTTGTTTTTATTGAAGGTAAGAAAAAAGTTTGGGCAACGACAATTGTTGTTTGGTTAGTGGTTGCGGTCGGAATTATCTTTACTTGTATCGAACCACTCTTTACCGGAGACTGGCAAACTTCATTCTGGACGGCTATTGGTCCAGTGGCCTTTGGTGTTGTTGCTTGGATTTATTACGCATATAATGAACGAAAAGAAAAAGCAATGGCTTAATACGCAAAATAAGACGAAGGATTTTGTCCTTCGTCTTATTTCTTTTCTCTATTTTTTACTTTAAGCCAGCTACTCTGACAACATCGCGTTCAATCATTAATTCCTCATTAGTTGGAATAACCATACCAACAATAGTTGAGTCGGGCTTGGTAATAATGGTGGCATTTTCTTTATTAGCGGCTGAATCAGGCTTAAGGCCTAAAAGTTCGAGTGAATCCATGACATGTTCACGGACACCAAAGTCGTGTTCACCAACACCAGCTGTAAAGGCGATACCATCTAGGCCACCCATTTCAAGGGTATAAGCACCAACATAGCGAATGATTCGATTAATGAAAATGTTCCTAGCTAAGTCAGCACGCTTCTTCTTTTCCCCTTCGAGCTTAGTCATGTCACCACGTAAATCACGCATATCTGGTGAAATGCCTGAAATTCCTAACAAACCAGATTCGTTGTTTAGAACCTTAAGCATTTGATCAGCATCAAGATTTTCCTTTTTCATGACAAAAGCAAGTAAAGAAGGATCAACATCACCTGAACGGGAACTCATCGTAATACCCGCCATTGGTGAAAAGCCCATTGAAGTATCGAATGATTTACCATCTTTCACAGCGGTAACTGAAGCACCAGATCCTAAGTGACAAACGATTAATTTCAAGTCCTTTAAGTCGCGTTTCATAATTTCAGCGGCTTTTTGACTAACATATCTAACCGAAGTGCCATGTGCGCCATATTTTCTTGCACCGTATTTTTCATAGTATTTATATGGAAGTGAGTACAAGTAGTGCACTGGATCCAAGGTTTGGTGGAATGAAGTATCAAAGACAGCGACTTCAGGGACGCCAGGCAATACTTTCATGAAGGCATTAATGACATCGGCTTCAGCGGTATTATGAAGCGGCGCATATTGTTTCAAATCATAAATCTTTTGTAGTGACTTTTCATCAATTAAGGTGGAGTCCTTAAATTCTTCACCACCCGCAACAATTCGATGTCCGATTCCGATGATTTCTTTAGGATCGTCAATTAAATCATACTTTTTTAAATTTTCAAGCAAGATTGTAACGGCAGTTTCGGAATCAGGAATGTCAACTTTTTCTTGGTGTTTTTCACCTTTAACCTTGATTGTAAAGGTGGAGCCGTTAAGCCCAACTCGATCAGCCATCCCTTCGCTGATAACTTTTTCATCAGGAAAGGTGAAAAGCTTAAATTTAAAAGAAGAGCTACCCGAATTAATCGCTAAAATTTTTTTCATAAATTATGCCTCTTTTTCTTAATTTTTGCAGTGCAACCTATCCAGTAAGGGCATGCAATAAAGAAAATGCCACTAATCTGCTTTAAGTAAGTTCTTGCAGTAATAGTGTCAACGTCTTTATTATACAACTTTTGCTGTAAGCTCTTACAGATATTTTTTTATTACTAAAATTTATATATAAATTTGATTGATCATATATAAATTTAGAATATCAATTTGCAACAAAACCGCTTACAAACTATAATGAAATTAACATACAATATATATTGAGAGGAGAAAAACGAATGACCCACTACTACGAAGGCTTTCCACAAAGTGACCGCGATGAAAAAATCAAGATGGTGAATGTGGATGAACTTGAAGAACGTGTTAAGAAGGTAATGCCAGAAGGTGCATATTATTATATTGCTTCGGGTGCTGAAAATGAATGGACTTGGCGTAACAATACTGCTGCTTTTAATCATTTTCAAATTGTACCTCGTGCTTTGACTGAGATGGCTGATCCGCAAACTGATACTGATTTTATGGGGATGCACTTAAAGACGCCAATTATGATCGCTCCAATTGCTTGTCATGGAATTGCACATAAAGATGCGGAAGTCGCAACGCAAAAGGGTGCTGCTATGGCTGGTGCGCTCTTTAGTTCCAGTACTTATGCTAATAAGAGTGTAGAAGAAATTGCAGCTGCGGCTCCGGAAGCACCAAGGTTTTTCCAACTTTATTTGAGTAAAGACTGGAATTTTAACAAAATGGTCTTTGATGCGGTCAAAAAGGCCGGTTATCAAGGAATTTTCTTAACTGTTGATGCTTTGGTATCAGGTTATCGTGAAGCAAACTTGCGGACTAACTTTACTTATCCTGTACCATTGGACTTCTTTAAGCGTTACCTTGGTGCAAAAGGTAAAGGTCAAAGCGTAGCTCAAATGTACGCTTCTTCTGCGCAAAAGATTGGTCCTGAAGATGTTAAAAGAATTAAGAAAGAATCAGGTTTGCCAGTCTTTGTTAAAGGTGTTATGTGTGCTGAAGATGCCTATAAAGCAATTGGAGCCGGTGCTGATGGAATTTACGTAACTAATCATGGTGGTCGTGAAGTTGATGGTGCTCCTGCTACCATTGATGTTTTGCCAGAAATTGCGCAAGCAGTAAATCATCGGGTGCCAATTATCTTTGATTCAGGTGTCCGTCGTGGCTCTCATATCTTTAAAGCTTTGGCTTTGGGTGCTGACATTGTTGGAATCGGTCGTCCATATCTTTATGGTTTAGCCTTAGGTGGTGCGCATGGAGTTGCTTCAGTTATTGAACAATTAAATGATGAATTAAAGATTGATATGCAATTAACGGGATGCAAGACAATTGATGATGTTAAGCATGCTAAATTGACGCACATTGCTTATACTGCTGATAATTTGCCATCTAATACTGATCCAAGCAGACGCAAGGAATATCCGGTAACTGACGAAAATCAAGTTAAGCAAACTGATGCGGTATCTGGTGCTTCTAAGTTAGAAGGAAAGCCAGCTCCGGAGCCAGAGGCTGATACCACAACTGGCGCTTCAGTAAGATAAAGCAAAAATATAATTAATATTTTCAATATGATTGTCATTGAATAAATGATAGTCATATTTTTTTACTATCAAGAACTCAGCGGCTACAATCAAGGTGAAAGCGATTTGGTTTTTGGAGAGGGAAATTAAATTATGGAAGAGAATAATGTTTTGACTGATACTGAAGAGCTTAAAATCTTGAGTGATCTTGTTGCAATAAAATCCGTTAATGATAATGAAATTTTAGTAGCAAAATATTTACAAAAACTATTAGGAGAAAGAAATGATAAATTAAGCCATAGAAAGAAATAGAAATTTATAGAATTTAGTAGAAGCAAATGCTATAATCTTTACTAAAGGTAATATGTGGAGATGAAGATTATGGCAGTTCTTAAACCTAAAGAGATGGCTGAACGCTTGGGTGTGACAGTGCGCACTTTACAGGAGTGGGATCGTAAAGGAATTTTTCCAGCACATCGTACTCCAACAAATAAGCGCTACTATACTGAACAGGATTATCTTAAGTACATTAATAATAATTCTGATCCTAAGAAGGATAAGCGCAAGGTAGTTGGCTACGCACGCGTTTCAACTGCTAATCAAAAGGATGATTTAAAAGATCAAGAAGAGTTCATACGCGAATTTGTCAACGCTAAAGGGATTATTCTTGATGAAATGATCATCGATATTGGTAGCGGTCTGAATTATAAGCGCAAAAAGTGGAATAAGCTTCTTGATGAAGTAATGCAAGGAAAGATTAAAACAATTTACATTACTTACCAAGATCGTTTTATCCGCTTTGGTTATGATTGGTTTGAAAAACTATGTAATCAAAATGGCACCAAAATAGTAGTCTTAAACAATCGAGAAACGTCGCCTAATGAAGAATTGGTTCAAGATGTCTTAAGTATTTTACACGTCTTTTCTTGTCGTCTTTACGGCTTACGTAAATACAAGCATAAGATTAGCGAAGACAAGGAGTTGACTAATAAATGATAGTAAAAACACGCGTTTACCGTCTAAAACCAGATGAGGCGATGAAGCAAATTTTGGACGATTGGTGTAACTACCGTCGATACTGTTGGAATCAAGCCTTGGCTTTATGGCAAGACTTGTATATGGCACGTACTATTTTTGATAAAGTAGTTGCCACTACCTTTATTCCTAAGCAGAATAAAAAGACTAAGAAATGGCGCATGACTCATCAAGATTATCACTTAAATCCTAGTCCTAATTGGCGTTTAGTAAGAGACCTAATGATTGAACAAAAGGAAGATTGGCAGTATGCCTACTCTGCTCGCACTTTACAGTTAGCGGTACAGGATTTAGGCAAAGCATGGCAAAATTTCTTTAATAAAGCACAGCCTGATTGGGGCAAGCCTAAGTTCCGCTCTAAGAAAAATCCGCGCCAAGGCTTTAAAACTGATCGAGCAAAGATAGAGGATGGACTACTTTGGTTAGAAATGCCTAGAGATACCCCATATAAGGATCGTTGGGCAGGGATCGAACTTTCAAATAAGCCTTTATCGGGTAAAATTGGTGTAGTTTCAATTTTTAAAGTAAACCATAAGTATTATGCTTCTATACCTTATAAGCTAGAAAAGCCTTTACCCAAGGCTAAAACTGGCAAAGGTACAGGAGTTGATATTAATGTAGGTCACTTTAATTATCAAGATGGACAGTGTTTAGTCTTGCCTAAGTCACTAAAGAGGCTTTATGCGAAAATCAAGTTTTATCAAAAGCGTTTAGCTAAGAAGCGGACAGTTAATGGCAGAATCAAGGGGACACAAAGTAATAAGTATTTGAAGACGAAAACCAAGCTTCAATCTTGTTATGAACGTGTTTCCAATATTCAGCACGACTTGATGCACAAGTTTACAACCAAACTGGTTAATGATTATGACCAAATAGTAATTGAAAACTTAGACGTAAAAGGCATGCTTATGAGTCACGTTGCTTCAAAAGGTATGCATCGATCAATGTTTGGACTGTTTAGACAGCTATTGGCTTATAAGTGTGATTGGTATGATAAAGAACTGATCTTGGCTAATAAGCTTTATCCGTCAACACAAAGATGTGCAGTTTGTGGTATGGTCAAAAAAGGTGATGAAAAAGTCACCTTAAAGGGTAATCAAAAGCATGGCACTAAGCATAATGAATATATTTGTTATAATCCGGACTGCCCAAATTATGGCAAAGTAGTTGATCGCGATGAAAATGCCATGAAGAACTTGACGCTGTTAATCAACCATCCAGAATTAAATAAAGCAATATAAATTATCCACGGTCAGGCTATGACCGATAACGATGCCATCATAGTTGGTCAATGCGATTACTCCCTAGTTGGAATATCAGAATACCGGCGTTTTAACGGTGGCGAATGTAAAATGGAAAGGAAAAATATAAGCCTTTGAAGTATGGAAAATACCATTCTTCCATGCTTTTCTACATTTTATATAGCAGAACATGGAATTAGTTCACGTTTGTTGGAATATTCCACAACTCGCGCAGATTTATTTGCTGAAATCGGAACAGGCCATCCCATTTTAGCAATTTGTGGTCACATGGATGTTGTTTCACCAGGTGAATTAGATCAATGGCATACTGATCCCTTTAAATTAACCAATAAGGATGGTAAATTGTACGGCCACGGAGCGACTGATATGAAGTCTGGTTTAGCTGCCTTGGTTATTGCCATGATTAATATTCATGAACACGATTTAATTAAGCATGGTAGTATCAGGCTGTTAGCTACTTTTGGTTGGTGAACCTTCTGGCTACAGTATTGCCATTGCTCATAAGGGTTCGATGGATATTAAGTTAACTTCCCAAGGCAAGGAAGCTCATAGCTCAATGCATGAAAAGGGTTATAATGCGATCGATCCATTAATGGATTTATTAGTTAAGGCCAATAAGGCTTTTAGAGAAACAGATAAAAACAATCCAGACTTAGGCAATTTGACCTTCAATACTACTGTCTTCAATGGTGGGGAACAGATCAACATGATTCCTGGGGAAGCTACCGCGCAAATTAATGTGCGGACTATTCCTGAGTTCAATAATAGTTTGGTTGAAAAGAAACTAACTGAATTAGTTAAAACTGAAAATGCGCAAGGAGCTAAGATCAAAATGGACATCTATATGTCGGAGCCTTCAATTAAAACTAACGGTAAGTCTGAATTTGTTAAATTAGCTCAAAAAATTGGGGCAAAATATGCGGAAAAGCCGATTCCAACAGTTGCTATTAAACCAGTAACTGATGCTTCGAATTTGATTGCCGACAAAGGACCTAGCTATCCGTTTGCCATGTTTGGTCCTGGTAATGACACGCCGCACCAAGTTAACGAATATGTTGATGAAAAGATGTATTTGAACTTTGTTAAGATCTATACTGAATTGTTTGTGGCCTATTTGAATAAATAATTTGGAAAGTAATAAAGAGCCTAGGCAAAATTTTAGCCTAGACTTTTTTATTGTATTTTGAAGTATTTTTTAGCCACATCACTCATCCGTTCAGGGGTCCAAACAGGATACCAGACAAATTCTACATCAACATTTTTAACTTCAGGGACTTTTTTAACGGCTGTTGTAATCTGCTTGATCAAATAATCAGTCAAAGGACAGGCAGGTGTAGTTAATGTCATATTGATGAGACAGATCCCATCTTGATCGAGGTCAATTTCATAAATCAGCCCCAAGTTGACCACATCGACGTTTAATTCTGGGTCAATAACTTGAGCTAAATGTTCAATAATATCGTTTTTAATTGTTTTGCTATCACGCATTGTGTTACCTACGCATCTTTGCCAAAAATTTTTGCTTTAATTGCTTGACCTGTTGGTGTACCAGCTAAACCGCCGATTCCAGTTTCACGCAGAGATGCCGGCATTTGATGACCAACTTTCTTCATTGCTTCAATACATTCATCAGCTGGGATTACACTTGTACATCCCGCTAGCGCCATATCAGCTGCGATAAGTGCATTACCAGCGCCAATACCATTTCTTTTGACGCAGGGAACTTCAACCAAACCGGCAATCGGATCACAGACTAACCCAAGCAAGTTAGACATCGCAATCGATAAAGCTTGGGCACTTTGTTCAGCACTGCCACCAGCTACTTCAACTGCCGCGGCAGCACCCATGGCTGAGGCACTACCGACTTCTGCTTGACAGCCGCCAGTTGCCCCCGCAATTTCGGCATTATTGGCAATCACCATGCCAAAACCGCCAGCAGTAAAAAGAAAGCGAATCATTTGCTCTTCGCTGAGCTGTAATCTTTTTTCTAATAAAAATAGAACGCCAGGTAAAGTGCCGGAAGAACCAGCCGTCGGGGTAGCGCAGACAACGCCCATCGCTGCATTGACTTCGTTAGTGGCTATGGCATTTTCAACTGCTGCCATCATTGTATCGCCTGAAAGTGTGTGTCCTTTCTCGCGATATTTTTTCAGCTTAATTGCTTCGCCACCAGTTAAGCCAGTTTTTGAAAAGACACCGTTTCCAGATTCACCTCTTTTAACGGCAGCTCGCATAGTTTGCAAGTTATATTTCATGCGCTGCCAGACTTTTTCTCGTGGCAAGCCTGATAGTTGACATTCTTGTTCAATAATTAATTCAGAAATAGGTTTGTGCGTTTTTTCTGCTGCAGCAACAATTTCCTTAATATGGTTATACATAATATTGCCCTATGTTATAAACAAATAATATTCTCAAATTTTTTCTTTAGTTCTTGCAATAAATCAGGATGAAGATAATTTTCTACATCATATTCATAAATATTATAGTTTTTAGTATGAAAAATTCGTTTGCGACTAAAGGGTGCTTTTTCGTGCAAGAGCGCGGTAAGCTCTTGTTCAATGCGAATGTTTTTGTGTGGATCAACTAAAATAATAATAGGTAATGCACCAGCAGGTTGAATCTCGGTATTATGTAAGACAATTTTGCGAATTTCAATTGCACCACCACCGATAGAGCATCCAGCCAATTCCACTTTCTTTTTATCATTAGACATATTTAAAATAGCAGTATTAGGGTGACCAATTGGGCTAGGACCATCTTCTTCAACAAAACGTAAATCTACGCCGCGCTGGCGTGCAATCTCAGGTGCCTTTGGTACGCGTAGATCGTCTGAGTCAAAGCCTAAAATACCTGCCGCAATAGCATAGTCTGTTCCATGACCACGGTGAGTTTGGGCGAAAGAGTCGTAATAATGAACGGTAACTTTACTCGGGGTACCGCCAAAAAGTTTGTAACCAGCGCGTCCAATAGCGACGGCTCCGGCCGTATGTGAACTTGATGGTCCCACCATTACGGGGCCAATAATGTCAAAAACACTTTTATACCGATTAGTCATTTTAATCCCTGCTTTGTAAGTTATTCTGTTTTTAATTATAACGAATAATAAATGAGATTAAGAAAGTTTTTTGCAATTTTAGCCGAAGTTTTGTCATAATAATATGAAAAGTGAAAGAGGTTGGTTAAATGACTAAAGAAAAAGCAGAATTAAAACAAAATTTGGAGCATCTAGCTGAGCAAAAGGGCAGCCAGCAGGCAGTTTCTTACCAAGACTTGTTTACACCACAATTGATGCAAAAGTATACTAGATTTGCTACTATTGACTTTTTTGTCAGAGAATTGGGCGTGAAAGACTTTACGCAAATTGAGCAGATGGCGATAGATCAAGTCGATGAATTTGTTAAAAAAGAGACCAAGTTTGCTAGCTGGGAAGAAATGCAACAAAAGGCAGTTAGCGAGTACATGATGAAGTTATTTTAGCAACAAAAAGCGAGTTAGTATTAACTTTAAAACTAACTCGCTCTTTTATTTACTATGTTAGGTGAATGACTTGAGCACCTAATTCATCAATAAAGCGCTGATCATGTTCAATTACTAGCATAGTAGGATGATATTTTTTAATTAATTGAATAATTTGTTCTTGGTTAAAGACATCTAAATAGTTCAAAGGCTCATCCCAAAGATACAAATTTGCTGGTTCAAGTAAGGACTTGGCTAAGTAGACCTTTTTTTGTTGGCCTGAAGACATTTGATTAATTGAATTAGTGAATATATCACGTTCAGTACCTAATTTGTGTAAGATATTGAGAAAATCGGCATAGTTAAGGTGGTGCTTTTGGGCAAAATCTTTTAATGATAGGTTATTAGATTGTTCAATCTGTGATAAATAGGAGATTGAAATCTTATCAGCTGAATGCAATTTGCCAGTAATTGTTCCAGCAAAAGTATTAGTAATTGCCTTAAACAAACTAGATTTTCCTATACCGTTTTTACCAGTAATCACAATTTGGTGACCACGCATTAAATCAAAGGTAGTAGGTTGGAAAAGGGGAAGCTTGTCATAAGCAAGGCTAACTCCTTTAGCAGTAATTAGATGTTTATGATGGTCGGGGACAAAATTCATGGCTAGGTCATTGTCTGCTTCAATATTTTTTAAAAGACCTTTTCTTTCTTCGATATTTTTATCTAATCTTGCTTCTACATTTTTGGCAAGTTTCATTTTTTTGGCGGCTTTGTGTCCCATGAATCCTTTATCGTAAACTGTACTTCTATGTCGAATATCGCCTTTCATCTTGGCTCCCGCATTTTTGTTGCTTTCGGAACGCTGGGCAAAAGTTTGCATCTTTTGTTGACTGGCATGGAGATTTTTAATTTGCTTTTCTAACTTTGCATTATAAGCGATATTAGATTCATCCTCTAATTCCTTTTGTTTTTCATAACGAGTATAGTTTCCTTGTTCCAGCCTAATTTTTTGCATTTCAATTGCTAGAGTGTGATCGACAACTTTATCTACAAAATTTCGATCATGGCTGATTACAATTAATCCCTGTTTTTTATTATGCAGATATTGTGCTACTTGATTTCGTGTATCTTCATCGAGGTGATTCGTTGGTTCATCTAGTAGGGCAAAAGAATGTTGATTAATAAAACAAAGCGCCAGTAAAATTTTTGTTTGTTCACCGCCACTAAGTGTTGAAAAGGGCTGCCAAATGATATTTTCTTTAGCATGAAGCAGATTTAATTCTCGTTTTAACTCCCATTCCTCAAAATTAAACTGTTCTTGTAAAGTATAAATAGTAAGGTTATCGGGATCATTAATTACCTGAGGATAGTAATTGAATTCTAAATCACTTTGAATAGTTCCTTGATATTCGACCTGTTTTAGCAGCATTTTCATAAAAGTGGTTTTGCCGCGACCATTACGACCGATTAAGCCAAGTTTCCAATTAGAATCGAGATTTAGGTTTAAATTATCAAAAATTTTATCCTGACCGTCATAGGCAAATGAAACGTTTTTTAGTGAAATTGTAGACATAAAAAAGCACCGTCCTCTCAAACTGTGCTTATGATCTGAGAAAATGGTGCCTGATAGATTAGTCCAAGTTGGCTAATCTATAATTATTCTTAATTTAAATTAAAGAAAATCACGCAGACTAATTTCTGATCACAAGCAAAAAGTACATCCTTAAACTGATAGAATGCATTATTTTTTACTTAACGAAAATCAGAAATTAAAAACGCATCGGCGTGATTCCTCCTATTACTTGAATTGATTAATCTGGCAATACTTTACCATCAAATATAATTATTTGTCAATATTTTTATGATAATTCATTTGCAAGCGTAAGTCCTCGTAAATTGGTTTTCCACCTAAAATGTCCAGAATGTAGTAAGCAACGAAAGTAACAATAATCATTGGCAATACTTGCTGGACAGTTCCAATCATTTCAGTCAGCAGCATAATTGCTGTGAATGGTGCTTTTTCTATTGCACCAAAATATGCGGCCATGGAAATCACTAGGATATGAGGGAAGTACGTTGGCAAAATAATCTGCGATTTTATCATAATATTGGCGCAAATTATTCCCAATAATGCCCCAAGAACTAGGATAGGCATGAAAATACCACCAGGTACGGAAGAACCATATGAAAGCATTGAAAAGACAAACCGAATTATCAAGAATAAGATCGGTAGTAAAAGAAAGTCCCATGATCCAAAGGCTTTGACATTTCAATTCAAATTAAATAAATTATCAATTAACACATGTGAACCACCGAGTAAGTGGGCATTAAATAGACCAACTGGAATAATTAAAATTAAAGGAATGATACTGTGATAGGCAATGTCATTAAGTTAAGCTAATGACATTGTCAAACTGAAACTGGTCTTTATTTTGGCTTAATTATTTTTCGAATTGTTTGCCCCAAGCCCATGGATCTTCGTGCCAGGTCTTCAAGACATCATATTGCGAGCTAGAAATATGACCTGACTCATTTTCCTTTTTGAGTAATTCAGGGTAGGAAAGAAGCGGAGCATATTTAACATTAGCTTTAGCAAAGTTTTCTTTTGCATCTGGCAAGTAGTAGGTGAAAATTGAAGAAACGCCAATGACGTTGCCGCCATCTTTTTCAGTTGCTTTAACTGCATTTAAAACGGAACCACCAGTTGTGATTAAATCATCGATTAAAACGATCTTATCATCTTTACTGAAGCGGCCTTCAATTTGGCGGCCTTTGCCATGGTCCTTTGGCTTAGGACGAACATAGATCATTGGTAAGTGTAGTTTATCTGCAACCCATGCGGCATGGGGAATACCGGCGGTAGCGACGCCACCAATAATAGTAGCCTCAGGGAATTCTTTGGCGATTAAATTAGCTAAATCACCAGCAATCATATCGCGTAATTCTGGATATGAAACCGTTAACCTAAGGTCGGTGTAAATTGGAGAAAGCATCCCACTTGCGTAAGTGAATGGTTTGTCAGGTGAGATAGTGATAATTTTTTCTTGAATAAGTTGACTGATAATTTGATCCTTATGCATTTTAGTTAAACTCCTTTTTAATTGCTTCATATGCAGCTTCTGGGTCACTGGCTAAAGTAATTGGCCGTCCAACAACAATAGCGCTTGAGCCCCATTCTTTGGCTTGCGCTGGTGTGGCCACGCGAGATTGATCGTCTTTAGCATTGCCAGCAGGCCGAATTCCCGGTGTGACATATAAAAAGTCATCGCCAACTTTTTCGTGTAATTCTTTTACTTCAAGTGGTGAACAAATAACCCCATCTGCTCCAGAGTGCTTAGCCATTTTTGCTAGCGAAAGAACTTGCTCTTTCATTGACAGTGCGCAATTTTGTTCATGTGCCAATACTTCATCAGAAATCGAAGTTAATTCGGTTACTGCTAGTAACTTAGGCACGCTTTTGCCAGCAGGTGTACCCGCGATTAAACCGTCTTTAGCTGATTTGATCATTTGACTGCCGCCTAAAGCATGAACGGTAGTAAAAGTAATTCCTAACTTAGCTAATTGTTTAGCCCCGTTATAAACGGTATTAGGGATATCATGCAATTTTAGATCCAAGAAAATCTTATAACCTTGCTCAGCTAAGTCTTTAACCACTTGGTTGCCAGCGTGATAGAATAATTCCATACCGACTTTGATAAAGACGTTTTCTGGTTTGCCTAATTTAGACAAAATCTTATGTAGTTGCTCTTCATTGTCAATATCTAATGCAACAATTACAGGTTTCATTTTTCCTCCACAAAAAAAGTCTATCTTAGCTCAGAGAGACACCAAGGATAGACTTTTCCTAGATAATTTAAGTCAATATTTTGAACTTGCGGTCTCTCTGTACCGTTTAAAGTTTGATCAAGGTGAAGTTTAACACCTCAAAAGTAAAAATACAAATAAAATTTTTGCTTGGAAAAAATTATAATCACGTGTAGAATCATTTCTTGAAAAAATAAAGAGTGTCCGTGAGCATTCATTTTGGAGGAAAATTATGGTTAATACACATGTAAAATTACCAGGTTTAGATTTGAAAAATCCAGTTATGCCAGCAAGTGGAACTTTTGGCTTCGGCGATGTGCCTGCAGCTAAGAAGTTTGACTTAAATGATCTTGGAGCAATGGTTATTAAGACAACTACGCCACATGCAACCACAGGTAATCCGCAACCACAGATTGCCGTTTTAGATGATGGAGTTTTGAATTCTGTTGGTCTTACTAATCCTGGTGTGGACAAGGTGATTAGTGAAAAGTTAGAACCATTGAGAAAGCAATATCCAGAATTACCGATCGTGGCTAGCGTTGGCGGTGATAGTGAAGCAGATTATGTTGAAGTAGCACAAAAGCTGTCAAATTCTGGCTTGGTTAATGCTTTAGAAATTAATGTTTCTTGTCCTAATGTGGCCCAAGGTGGAATGAGCTTTGGCGTGCATGCCGATGTGGTTGAAGAATTGACTAGAAAAATTAAAGCAGTTGTCAATATTCCAATTTATGTGAAGTTAACACCAAATGTGACTGATATCACTGTAATTGCTAAAGCTGCCGAAAAGAGTGGTGCCGATGGCTTATCGATGATCAATACATTGCTAGGGATGCGAATTGACGTGAAAAAACGCAGACCACTGTTAGGCCATAATATGGGCGGTTTATCAGGTGAGGCTGTTAAGCCAATAGCTATTAGAATGATTAGTCAAGTGCGTCAAATTACTTCTTTGCCAATTATTGGCATGGGTGGCATTGCTTCGGCCGAAGATGTGGTGGAATTTATGTTAGCAGGTGCTAATGCCGTAGCGGTTGGTACTGCTCATTTTAAAGATAGTATTGCTTCTAAGCATATTGCAGATGCCTTGCCGCAAGAACTTGAAAAATTAGGCATTGAAGATATCAATGAATTAGTTGGTCAAGTAAAATTTAATTAGAGCTTGACAAACGTTTCTAATTACAGTAACTTTAAAGCAATGAATGTCCTTTAAAATTAGTCCCGTGAGGCTAGCAAGGCAGGCTTAACTTAAGTTTCGACTTTACTAAAGCTCCTAGTCTCAGTTGAGATTGGGAGCTTTTTTCATGGGCAGAATTAGGAGGCTATAATGGCAAAAGAAATCTGGGATGCACTAGCAATGAAGCGTGCTTTAACCCGTATTACTTACGAGATCATTGAACAAAATAAAGGAACCGATGATTTGGTTTTGGTAGGGATTAAAACGCGAGGCGTTTACTTGGCTAAACGAATTCATGACCGTATTCAGAAATTAGAAGGCGTTGATGTACCAGTTGGTGAATTGGACATTACCTTATATCGGGATGATCGTCATGATGCTAGTTTAAAGCAAGATCCAGTTGTCAATTCTGATCAAGTTGGTGTTAATATTGATGACAAGCATGTTGTTTTGATTGATGATGTTATCTATACTGGACGAACAATCAGAGCGGCGATGGATGCTTTGATGCACGTTGGTCGCCCAAGTTCAATCAGAGTCGCAGTGCTAGTTGATCGTGGTCACCGTGAATTGCCAATTCGTGCTGATTTTGTTGGTAAAAATATTCCAACTTCTGCCGATGAACAGGTTGCTGTTAATGTAATTGAGAAGGACGGCAAAGATTCAGTTGAACTGAAGGCTTTACCAAAATAAAAAGAAGATAGTTAAATATCCAACCATTTAATTGACTCCAGAGAGGGCCAGAAGGGTTGATTTCTTTTCGTGTACACGGGAAGACTCTAGGCCTGGAGCAATTAAATGCTTCAGGCTTTTTTGTATAGAAAGAATAGAAAATGGAAAATTTAAATCTTGTTAATTTACCACATTTTGTGAGTGTTGAAAATTTGGATAGTAATGAAGTAGAAGCCTTAATCAGGAGAGCTGAGTACTTCAAAAAAGGCGGTGCAACACCACGTTTAACTAAGCCAGTTTATGTAACTAATATGTTTTTTGAAGATTCATCTAGAACACATACGAGCTTTGAAATAGCTGAAAGAAAACTAGGTTTGACAGTTATTCCTTTTGATCCGGCTCATTCGTCTGTTAATAAGGGTGAAACCTTATATGACACTTCATTAATTATGAACGCCTTAGGTGTCAACTTAGAAGTGATTCGTCACTCACAGAATGAGTATTACAATGATTTGATTAACTTAAAAGAACATCAACATTTAAATATTGGTGTGATTAACGCTGGAGATGGTAGCGGTCAACATCCTAGCCAATGTATGCTCGATATGATGACTATTCATGAACATTTTGGCCACTTTAAAGGCTTAAAGGTTGCAATTGTTGGTGATATTACTAATTCTAGGGTTGCAAAAAGTGACATGGAACTTTTGACTAGGTTGGGCGCTGAAGTTTACTTCTCAGGTCCAAGTTACTGGTATGATAAAGAATTCGATCAATATGGTAAGTATGAAGAAATTGATCAATTAGTTTCAAATATGGACGTGATGATGCTCTTACGGGTTCAACATGAACGTCATGCAGGCGATCCTAATGAAAAGACTTTTAATGCTAAAGCATATCACGAAAAATATGGTATTAATCATCAACGCTATAGTGCATTGAAGCCCGACACCATCATCATGCATCCGGGTCCAATTAACCATGATGTTGAACTTAGCGGTGATTTAGTTGAAAGCGATAAGTGCATGTTTGTCAGACAAATGCAAAATGGTGTGTTCATGCGTATGGCAATGATCGAGGCAGTATTGCGCGGTAGACGACTTGGAGGATTAGAATAATGGCAACAGTAATTAAGAATGGCACAGTTTATCAAAATGGTCGTCTAATTAAAGCAGATGTTTTAATTGAAGATCAAAAGATTAAAGCAATAGGGACTAACTTAACGGCAGATAAAGAGATTGATGCAAGTGGCAAGCTAGTTAGTCCTGGACTGGTTGATGTCCACGTTCATTATCGTGATCCCGGACAAACTTACAAGGAAGATATTAAAACCGGTAGTGAAGCCGCTGCTCATGGTGGTTTTACTATGGTAGGGGCAATGCCTAATGTAACGCCTGTACCTAATACGCCTGAGCTAATGCAAAAAATGGTACAAGAAAACAATGAAAAAGGTGTGGTTCATATTTTTCAATATGGACCAATCACTAATGATGAAACTACTGATGTCATTCCTGATTATGCAGCATTGAAAAAGGCTGGTGCTTTTGCCTTAAGTAATGATGGTCATGGAGTCCAAACTGCTCAAACGATGTATTTGGCAATGCAAAAAGCCAAGGAAAATAATTTGATCATTGCTACTCATGCACAAGACGATTCGCTTTTTAATAAAGGGATCGTGAATGAAGGACCTAAAGCCAAGGAATTAAACTTGCCGCCAGTAACTGAATTAGCAGAAACAACGCAAATTGCTAGAGACTTGCTTTTAGCACAAAAAACGGGCGTCCATTATCATATTTGCCATGTATCAACTAAAACTAGTGTAGAACTGGTTCGAATGGCTAAGGCGCGTGGAATCAATGTTACCTGTGAAGTAGCGCCACACCATATTTTATTAACAGATGACGATATTCCTAAGGACAACGGTTATTATAAGATGAATCCGCCATTGAGAAATAAGGAAGATCAAGCGGCGTTACTAGTGGGACTACTAGACGGTACAATCGATTTAATTGCGACTGATCATGCTCCTCATGCTCGCAATGAAAAAGAAGGTGGCATGAAGGGCGCAGCCTTTGGTATTACTGGTAGTGAAACAGCATTTTCTACTTTATATACTAAATTTGTCAAAGAAGAAAAAGTCTTCACCTTGGAGCAGCTTTTATCATGGCTCTCCGATAAACCAGCTAAAACGTTTGGCTTAAAAAATGCCGGGGTACTTGAACCAGGTAAGCCAGCTGATATTGCGATTTTTGACTTAGACCATGAAACTGAATTAAAAGAAGAAGACTATAAGTCAAAAGGCGTTAATACACCATTTACGGGCGACAAGGTGTATGGTGAAACTGTAATGACCATGGTTGATGGTCAGGTTGTATACAGAAGGGATGAACAATAATGCGGTATTTAATCCTAGAAGATGGTAGCATCTATGCTGGCGAGGGTTTTGGCGCTGATTGCGAAACAGTTGGTGAAGTTGTATTTACAACAGGGATGACTGGTTATCAAGAAGCAATTACCGACCAATCTTATGCCGATCAGATTTTGGTTTTCACTAATCCTTTAATTGGAAACTATGGTATTACCTTGGCAGATTATGAGTCACTTGAGCCAAGGATCAAAGGCGTAATTTGTCACCAGGTTGCCCGTCATCCTGATAATTGGCGAATGCAGACAACCTTACCAAAGTTTTTGGAGCATTTGAACATTCCAGGTATTCAGGGAATTGACACGCGTGAATTAGTTAAAAAATTGAGAGTTCACGGTACATTACGTGGTAAGATTGCAGATTCAAAAGAAAATGCAGAAAAAATTGCGGCAGAATTAAAGACTAAGAATGTAACTCAAGGTGTAATTAGCCGAGTATCAACCAAGTCACCATATCCAGTTCCTGGTTCGAAACGCAATATTGTGGTTATCGACTTTGGAATTAAACACAGTATTTTGCGTGAACTAGCAGAACGTGATTGTAATTGTATTGTTTTACCATATACAGCTACTGCCCAAGAAGTATTAAACCTTCATCCAGATGGTGTTCTTTTGAGTAACGGCCCTGGTGATCCAGAAGAAATGGTAGAGGCAACTAAAATGGTGCGTGAAGTAGAAAAGCATGTTCCTTTGATGGGAATTTGTATGGGACACCAAGTCTTTGCTTTAGCTAATGGGGCTAAAACTTACAAGATGAAATTTGGGCACCGCGGTTTTAATCACCCTGTACGAGAGATTGCAACTGGTAATATTGGTTTTACTTCACAAAACCATGGTTATGCTGTGTCTGCAGATTCAATTGACAAGGATAACTTAATGATTACCCACGTTGAAGTCAATGATGGGACGGTTGAAGGGTTACGTCATAAGAAATATCCTGCATTTTCAGTGCAATTTCACCCTGATGCAACACCGGGTCCTCATGATGAGGTTTCATTATTCGACGACTTTATGTCAATGATTGATCAGAGAAAGGAAGAAGAGCGTCATGCCTAAAAGAACAGATATTCATAAGATTATGGTGATTGGCTCAGGTCCAATTATTATTGGTCAAGCTGCAGAATTTGATTATTCTGGTACACAGGCATGCTTGGCTCTGCGCGAAGAAGGCTATGAAGTAGTTTTAGTTAATTCCAACCCAGCTACGATCATGACTGATACAACAATTGCAGATAAGGTGTACATTGAACCTCTGACAGTTGAATCGATTTCACGAATTATTCGTCAAGAATATCCTGATGCTATTTTGCCAACACTTGGCGGTCAAGTGGGCTTAAACATGGCTATGGAACTTGCCAAAACAGGAATTTTGGATGAATTACACATCGAGCTTCTAGGTACTAAGCTGCAATCTATTGAACAAGCCGAAGACCGTGAAAAATTTAAGGAATTATGTAAGTCATTAGGTGAACCAGTTCCACCTTCTAAGACAGTTAATACAGTCGAAGATGCCTTAGCTTTTGGAGATGAGATTGGCTATCCGATCATTGTTCGTCCCGCCTTTACGATGGGTGGTACCGGTGGTGGTATCTGTAATAATCATGAAGAATTAGCAGAGATTGCCAAAAATGGATTGGAACTTTCCCCTGTAACTGAATGTTTGATTGAAAAATCAATTGCGGGCTATAAAGAAGTAGAATTTGAAGTAATGCGCGACCATGATGACAATGCAATGATTGTCTGCTGCATGGAAAACTTTGATCCGGTAGGGATTCACACTGGTGATTCAATTGTCTTTTCACCAAGTCAAACTTTATCTGATAAGGAATATCAGATGCTTCGTGATTGTTCACTGCGTTTGATTAGGGCTTTGAAAATTGAAGGGGGATGCAACGTTCAACTTGCTCTTGACCCAAATAGCTTTAATTATGATGTAATTGAAGTAAATCCGCGTGTTTCAAGATCATCTGCTTTAGCTTCTAAGGCAACTGGTTATCCAATTGCTAAGATGGCTGCTAAAATTGCAGTAGGAATGACTTTGGATGAAATTAAGAACCCAGTAACGGGAACAACCTATGCAGAATTTGAACCTGCATTAGACTATGTAGTCTGCAAGATACCACGCTGGCCATTTGATAAGTTCCCTAAGGCTGATCGCGTTTTGGGCACCCAAATGAAAGCAACCGGTGAAGTTATGGCAATTGGCCGTACTGCAGAAGAAGCTATGCAAAAAGCGGTAAGATCACTAGAAATTGATGAAAAAGATCTTTACTCACCAGAAGCACACGTAGCTAGTGATGACCAATTAGAGCAAAAATTAGTCAAAGCTCAAGATGATCGTCTCTTCTATTTAGCTGAGGCATTTAGACGTGGTTATTCAGCTGAAGATGTTCATGAATTAACGAAGATTAATTTCTACTTTTTAGATATCGTGCAACATATGGTTGAATTGGAAAAGACACTTGAGGAAAATAAAGATGATGTTGATGTATTGCGCTTAGCTAAGAAATATGGCTTTAGTGATCCAACGATTGCCTCTTTGTGGAATGAAACTGCAGATGAGGTAAGAGCATTTCGGAAAAAGCATGGCATCATCCCAGTCTACAAGATGGTTGATACATGTGCTGCTGAGTTTGAATCAAAGACACCATACTTTTATTCAACTTATGATGCTGAAAATGAATCACATAAGACTGGTAAGAAGTCGGTGATCGTTATTGGCTCAGGTCCAATCAGAATCGGTCAAGGTGTTGAATTCGATTATGCGACTGTTCACTGTGTCAAGGCCTTGCAAAAGATGGGCTACGAAGCAATTGTTATCAATTCTAATCCTGAAACTGTTTCAACTGACTTCTCTATCTCAGATAAATTATACTTTGAACCATTAACTTTGGAAGATGTCTTGAATGTCTGCGACTTGGAAAAGCCAGAAGGCGTGATTGTTCAATTTGGTGGTCAAACCTCAATCAATTTGGCTCATGGCTTAGAAGAACATGGCGTCAAGATTTTAGGCACTAAAGTAGCTGATGTTAACCGTGCAGAAGACCGTGAACTGTTTGATCAAATCATTAAGCAACTTCATTTGAATCAGCCTCAAGGTTTAACTGCAACTACTCATGAAGGCGTACTTGAAGCTGCTGATAAGCTAGGCTATCCAGTTTTAGTCCGTCCAAGTTATGTTTTGGGTGGTAAGGCGATGGAAATTGTCTACACCAAGGCAGAGTTAGAAGAATACTTGCAAGACCACGTTGATATTGCAGCAGACCACCCAATCTTGGTTGATGATTATCTTGATGGTCGTGAATGTGATGTTGATGCAATCAGTGATGGTAAGGAAGTTCTTTTGCCAGGAATCATGGAACATATTGAGCATGCCGGTGTCCACTCTGGTGACTCAATGGCTGTTTATCCACCACAAACCTTCTCTGATGAAGTTAAAGAAAAGATTACTGATGTCACTAGAAAGCTTGCTTTGACTTTGAACTGTGTCGGCATTATGAACATTCAATTCATTGTCAGAGATGGTGAAGTTTACGTAATTGAAGTTAACCCTCGGGCAAGTAGAACAGTGCCATTTTTAAGCAAGATCACGGGTATTGAAATGGCTCAGGTCGCTACCCGAGTAATTATGGGCGAAAGTTTGGCTGAACAGGGCTACGGTGATGGTCTTGCCCCAGAGCCAGACATGATCTCTGTTAAAGCACCAGTCTTCTCCTTCAGCAAATTATCGGACGTTGATGCATATCTCGGGCCAGAAATGAAATCGACAGGTGAAGTAATGGGGAGTGATCACACTTTTGCCAAAGCTCTCTACAAAGCTTTTGCAGGTGCTAAGATGCAATTGCCTGAAAATGGTAATGTATTACTTACCATCGAAGATCGAGACAAAGAAAAGATTTTACCAATTGCCAAGAGATTTGCGCGGATTGGCTACAGAATCTTTGCTACTAAGGGTACAGCTGATTTCTTGCGTAGTCATGATTTGCATGTTGATCCAGTAACTAAAGTGCATGAAGATGAAGACGCCAAGGATAATATCTTGAATGAATTAAGAAATGGCAAGATTGACTTGGTTATCAATACGATGGGTCACGATATTGAAAAGAATTCTGATGGCTTCATCATTAGACAGGTTGCCATTGGTCAAAATGTACCATTGATTACAGCACTTGATACTGCAGATGCTTTGCTTACTAGCTTGGAGAATAGATCATTTGCTACTGATGCTTTGAAGTAGGATAGTTGAATAGATAAAAATAATGCATTTCTCTATTGAAGTAGGAGAATGCATTATTTTTTATGCAAAAAATAATTTTCACAAGTGAGCTAATAATTCTGAGATAAATAAACGATAGATAGCATTCAATCAAGATATTGTGAAAAAAATATGTATCACAAACTTTATTATAGAGCCATGAGTAAGAATATTTCACTATCTTTTGTAAGCGAATACATTTATAATCTGAGATAAGGAAGTGAAGTGTTTAGGGGGGAATAAAAATGTGGATTTCGTTTTTATTGGCTTTAATTCCAATTATTTGGCTTATTTACTCTTTGGCAATTCGAAAAATGCCTGCTATTAAAGCATGCAGCATTGGACTATTAATTACTATCGTATTGGCTATACTGGGATTTAACCTCTCTATAGTTGACACTTTGACGGGTGCTTTAGAGGGCATTCTGATGGGGCTATGGCCAATTGTTTATGTAATCGTGGCTGCACTGTTTACTTATAATGTAAGCAATTATTCAGGTGGAATTAAAATTATTCAAGATACTTTGTCGTCAATCACTACTGATCAGCGTATTTTAGTTTTGATTATCGCATGGGGATTTGGCGGATTCTTAGAAGCAATTGCAGGTTTTGGGACAGCAGTTGCAATTCCCGCTGGGATATTAATTGGATTTGGTCTTAATCCGATTAATGCCGCCGTAATTTGTTTAATTGCTAATACTACACCAACTGCCTTTGGTGCAATTGGATTACCAGTGATTACACTGAGTGACGTAACTAATTTGCCCGTTACTCCATTATCATTTGTTATTACTTTACAACTTGCATTATTAATTATTATAATTCCGTTTTTATTGGTGATTCTAACAGGTGGCGGAGTTAAAGCTATCAAAGGAGTGGGATTAATTACCCTGATGTCTGGTTTGTCATTTTCAATTCCGCAAATTTTGGTAGCAAAATTTGTTGGTCCAGAGTTACCAGCAATTGTTGGTTCAATTTGTTGTATTTTGACTACAGTTCTGATGGCAAAATTATATCATCATCAAGATAATGACATAAAAGAGAATATTGAGAAGCACAGCGCTATCGAAATTTTGCGTGCAAGTTCACCATTTATTTTAGTGTTCGTATTTGTGGTTCTTGCTTCATCACTGTTTCCAGATATTCAGCATCTATTGGGAAAGGTGACGTCTTATATTAAGGTGTATACTGGGAAAGATGCAGAACTGTTTAAGATTAATTGGCTTTCTTCACCAGGAACATTAATTTTGCTAGCTACTTTTATTGGTGGATTAATTCAAAAAGTTAGTTTCAAGAAATTAGGACAAATCTTAAAATCAACAATTTTTGGATTATGGAAAACATTAATTACAATTTGTTCTATTGTGGCTTTAGCCAAGGTAATGGGCTACGCAGGAATGACTTCAGCAATTGCGGCAGCATTAGTAGTTCTAATGGGACCAATATATCCATTAGTTGCACCGTTAATTGGTGCTTTGGGTACGTTTATTACAGGATCTGATACCTCAGCTAATGTTCTTTTTGGTAACCTGCAATTGTCTTCAGCTAAGGCTTTAGGCGTAAATAGTAATTGGGTAGTTGGTTCAAATATGGTGGGAGCAACTGCTGGAAAGATGATCTCACCTCAGAGTATAGCTGTTGCTTCAGCTGCAATTGGACAAGATGGATCTGAATCAATAATTTTGAAGCAAGTGGCTAAATGGTGCTTATTGTATTTGGGAATAATTTGTATATTCCTATATGGAATAGGCTTTGCCGTAGGATTTTTATAAAAATAATTTAAATAACTCTTGGTGTTCTGATATATATTGATTTGCACTTGTCATCCATTAATAGTAAATCGCTTGCATTAAAAGCGCTTTCGTTGATAGAATGCTTTTTGTAACTTTTTTACATTAATAAGGGAGACAAAACAAATGAGTTATTTATTTCTGTTCATTCCGGCAATAGGATGGGGTCTTATGCCCATGTTTGTTGCTGGTGTCAAGAAGAGTAACATTTACCACCAAATTTTAGGTACCGTTCTTGGTGCATTTATCTTTGGTGCTGCAGTTACTCTCATTAAGCGTCCATCTTTTAATGCGACTACTTTTATTTTAGCAATGTTAGCTGGTGCTGCTTGGGTTATTGGTCAAGTTGGTCAGTATTACAGTTATTCCAAGGTTGGGGTTTCTGAAACTATGCCAATTTCAACTGGTTTGCAGTTGATCGGTGTGCCACTTGTAGGTGTGTTGATCTTTGGTGAATGGGCAAGCACTCAAGCTAAATTGTTTGGATTTTTAGGGATCTTAGCTTTAATTATTGGTGTAGCATTTACATCATTGACTGACAAAGGTACATCTGAGGGTGGAAAAAAGAATCAGACCACTACAATGATTGTGCTGGTATTGACTACACTTGGTTACATTACTTCAAGTTCCATTCCAAAGGCCTTGAAGGGTGACAGCATAATGATTTTCTTTGCTGAAACCATTGGAATGTTGGTTGCAGCAATTGTTTATTTAATTGCAACTAAGCAAACACAAGTCTTTAAGGAAAAAGAAAGTTATCAAGTAATTCCTGCCGGTGTGATTTACGCAATTGCTGCTCTTGCATACATTGTTTCAGTTAAGATGAACGGTGTAAACCTAGCCTTTGTTATGTCACAACTTTGTGTTGTTATTTCTACTCTTGGTGGTATCCTTTTCTTACACGAAAAGAAGACACAAAAAGGTCTTATCTATACTGTGATCGGTTTAATATTAATTGTTGCCGGTGCAGTTTTGACCTCAGTATTTTAATGAATTTTAAATAAATATTGAATGAACTCCAACATGATAATTGTTGGAGTTTTTGAGTAAAAAAATTCATGAATAAATATAAAATGAATTAAAATATAAGTAGAAGCCAAAGAGAGGATGATTTCTATGAGTGATAATACAGTATACGTGATCGACGGTCGTCGGTATGCACGTAATGGAGAAATTATCGAACATAATGTGCATGTTTATAGTTCTTATCAAAATCTGATTGCTGCATTTAAGCCATTTTTGGAAGTTTCAAATAAAGAAGTGCATATGAATGGCAAAAATGAGATGCTTCAGGTTAGAATATATGATGCATCAAATCAATTTTTGACAAAATATAAATTTGATATTTATGAAAAGAAAATAGATAATTTCTTTCCAAGTACTACTGAACATATTTAGCAAAGGAATGATCCGATGACTTTTAACAAAGAAGAAAAAGAGCAAGCTTTAAAGCGGCTAACTGATGAGGAATATAACGTAACTCAAAAGGCCGCTACAGAATATCCTTTTACCGGAAAATATGATGATTTTTATGAAAAGGGGATTTACGTTGATGTAGTGTCAGGTGAGCCACTTTTTTCAAGCTTAGATAAGTATAATGCAGGCTGTGGTTGGCCTAGTTTTACTAAGCCAATTAAGAAATTAACTTACCACCGCGATCAATCGCACGGAATGGAGAGAACAGAAGTTAAAAGTCCCGAAGCTGATTCTCACTTAGGTCATGTTTTTACTGACGGCCCAGTGGATCAAGGTGGTTTACGTTACTGCATTAATTCCGCAGCATTGAGATTTATTCCATATGATCAGTTGGAACAGGCTGGCTATGGTGAATATAAGAAAATATTTGAATAAAAAATACGGCAGATACTTAAAATAAATATCTGCCGTATTAGTTTATATATTAAAAATTATTTCTCATAGAACTTAATTTCAGTATTGGCCAAATCAACTGTATAAGTTTCTTCTTCAAGTGGTCGTTTAGTCATTCCTTCATCAGTTGAGTAGATGATCAAGGCCAACTTACTACCAGATGGAAGAGTGTAGTAGGTAGGTTGAAGCAAGAAGTCTAAATCGTAGAACTTGTCAGCATCAATCTTCTCAGGTCTTTTCATGTCCTTATAGTTTTGTAAGTTCATGTGACCCTTAGTGATCAACTTAGCCTTAGTCTTCTTGTCCGGCACAAATTCTTGCAAAGTATCAGTGCCAAATCTATAGCCAAGTTCTTGACCGCCGCGCATTAAGAACTTAGGTGTAGCGGTTAAGCGTCTTCTTTCTCCCAATTCAACTAAAGCAACAGAAATTTGTCCCTTAGGTAAGCTGCCTTTAACTCTAACTTTTACTTCAGGACGACCGACAATCGTAGTTGGGTGAATAAATTCGTCTGTTTTAAAACGCAAACTTGGTTTAGCCCATTTTTCATCACCACAGATGAACTTGTATAGCCAGTCGCTTTCTGAGATGTCAGCCTTCTTAAATTCAATGCCACCTTCATCGACAAATGATTGTTGTGCTTTGCCATTGCCATCTTGGAAAAGCTCGCCGTCATCAGTTGGGTAGTAGGTCTTCTTTTGACCTAATTCATTTGACCAATCCTTTTCTTCGTGCCACTTGTCAGCTTGCAAGTTGTCCTGGATCATGACGGTTGGCCATTGCTTGTAAGCATTGTTTTCAATCCCTAGTAATTCATGTACAAACCAAAGGTTCATCAAGTCAGTAAAATCAATAGAAACAAAGTTGTTCATATTGTAGTGAGGACCTTGGTGTAGGAAAAGATGATGCTTCATTGGCATTTTTTTGACTAGTTGCCAAATTTTATAAACATTCTTTGGCTTAACGTTCCAGTCATTTAAACCGTGAACAGAAATCCAAGAACATTTGATGCCGTCAGCGTGATGGCGGTAGTTTCTTGCTTCCCAAAAGTTGGAATATTGACCGGTTTCACGGTCTTCTTTTGTTAAAAGCTCTTTTTGCATCTTGTCGTATTCTGGTTTGATCTTTAAGTAAGAACCTGCATCCCACAAGTTTGATTGACAAGTTTCAGCCAGTAAATCAAGGTCTTCACCTTGGCAGGCTTCGGGTGCGATTACCAAACCGTGTTCACGGTAATAGTCATACCAAGAAGAAATAGCGGCTTCAGAAACCACAGTTTTCAAGCCTTTAACCCCAGTAGTGGCAATAGCAATTTGCAAAGTGCCTAAATATGAACGACCAGTCATCCCGATATTGCCATTGCACCAGTCAGCTTTGGTTTGAACAGATCTAGTACGGTCAGTGTAAGCAATACGATCGCCGTGGAGCCATTCGATAACTGCAGCAGCTGATTCAGTTTCTTCAGGTGCACCAGTAATACGAACTCCATCACTACCGCGGGTACCAATTGCTCCAGCAAAAACACTGGCAAAACCACGAGCAAGCATATACTCATTTAATGGATAAGAAGATTTATGTACTGCTTCTTCGGTAGCTGGGTGGTTAGAGTCGTCTGGCTGCTTTGCTTTAACTATTGGTGAATGAACATATTGTGGATCATTCCAATCGGCGGCATCAGATAAATTTTCATCAACATTATGGTTACGCTTTTCATTAGCGATAATTCCGCCGAAATATGGTGAAGCAGTATAAAGGGCAGGCACTTTTAAGCCTTTGTTAGTTTCAGCTGGTCGGAAAACAGTAACTTGAATCAAGTCACTCTTACCATCATGATCAGTATCAAGATCAGTTTCAACGTAAACAACTTCACGAATTACTTTGTTGGTATCGAAGACAGGAATAGCTTTGCCATTGAAAAATTTAAACTTATTTTGTCCCCAGAATTGAGTAAAGTACCCCTTACCAGCCATTACATCGAGCAAAATTTGACCGTTTTTGGCGCGAGTATTGAGCAAACGATAAAAAGCAGAGATTAACCTTTTGACATCAGAAATGTCTTGGACAAAAGGTAAAGCATTCTTTTGCATAAAGCCGGTTGGATCGGCTAATTCGTAGTCATAATGAACATGATAGCCAAGTAATTGTAAGGCTACATTATAGAATTGAGCAGTACCAATTGATTCAGGCTTTCCTTTTAAAAAGTCAGCTAAAGTTTGCTCATTTGAAACAGCAAATTCAGATAATTTTGTTGTCTTAGCAGCGTCAGTTTTTGCTTCAGCAATTGTCATTTTAACGAGCTTGCCCAGCAAATCGTTAAAATTCCAGTCTGCATAATTTTTAGGTAAGAAATTGATGTCGATTAATTCTTTTACTTGTTGATCGAAGTCAGTTTCGACATAAGCGTATTGGTTATATTTCATATTTTTCTCCTTTGCAGTTTAATTACTTTCTATTTTACTTTTAATTGTGGCTATAACCAATAGATATGGAAGTTAATAAGCGAAAAATATTTTT
>HHCFJ05603__coassemble_636_pt1 | contig 16817 bp, 16 predicted proteins | sample HHCFJ05603__metabat2_high_PE_021 | metagenome-assembled genome bin HHCFJ05603
GAATTCAAGCCCACCGACCTGAAGATGACATTTTAGAAACGAAATTTTAGTAAAAAGGCGTTCTTTGTAGCAGAACGCCTTTTTACAATCTTATGTAATTGCTATTTCTATTTTCAAAAAAATTTATTCTTGCTTAAGCTTTAACTACTGAACCATTATCAAAAAATTCTCTAAAACGACGTGCTTCTTTATCCAGAGTAATTTCATCATTAACTTGCGATAACTTATAGCCAACAAAATAAGGTGGCGCTTCAAAACGTGTAATATATTTAGCACAAATACCGTCATCATTACGCGGATAAAAGAATAGATTATAAGAATCGCAGCGGCCATTATACATGATATTTAACAAATACTTGGCACCACTTTGAATCCAGTCAGCCCACAAGTCAATGCTATTTTTATCTAACAAGTTAATATTGAGCTCAGTGTAGCCTTGAACGGGATGTTCAGCAATGTTAACTTCTACCCCACTTTTTTCAAAAAGGGTCTCACCTTCAAAATTATTCGGGTGAATATATTTATAGCCATCTTCATGTTCAAAGCCAACTATCTGCATATGCGGGTGAATCAAGGAACCACCTGAATGTGGACCATAGTTCTTGTACCAAACAATTGACTCATATTGGTCACTAGCCTGCATTTTTTCAAAACAAGCTAGCGCAAAATGCATCAACTTGCGATTATGTTCCTGCGTATAAGTACTAATATCGCCGTTATGATCACTAGATTCAATTAGTACAGTCTGCCAGGTATCGCGCAAGGTCGGGAACTTATTCTTAAGCCAAATCATGTCATCTTCCTTGGCGTAAATATCAGTTAAATTTTCAACATCACAAAATGGGCAAACGTTTTTCTTCTTATCCTTACGATAAGATTGCGGTTTGCCTTTAGCAATGCTCATTTGAAAAACAAGTGGATCATTAGTCATATTTATTCCTTTTTTTATTTAAAATAGTTTAAAACCTAATGGGTAAAGTTTTACTATAATGTAAAATATTTTGTAGCTTTACTAGCATAAAAATACTTGTTATACTGTGTCAAAACAAACGTTTATTCGAAATTTACTAAGAGATGGGTTTTAATAATGCAATCTAGAACAGAAATGAGAAAACGAAATAATCGCAACAATCTCTATCTTATTATTATTGGCATAATTGTCGTAATTGCAATTATTTGTGGCTTTATCATTCATAATCAAAGAGTGGCTGCTGAACGTAGCCAGCGTGAATATGCTTCTACCCACTTCAACCCTAATGTAACAATTTATGGTGTGCAAGTAGGCAAGCTTACTGTTAACAAGGCGACTGCTAAGATCAATAAACAAGCTGATAATGTCGTCTTTTTAAGAAATAAAAAGATTATTGCTGAAAAAGACGACAAGGTTCAAACTATCAGCCAAGCTGAAGTTAAAAATATTTTCACTAAGCAGCATACTGATTTGCCAAGCAAACAAAAATACGTTTTCAAATCCGCCAAAATAGATGAAGCAAAAAAGAGTTTGCAAAAAATACAAAATGCTGTAGTCACCTATAAGATCAATGGCCAGGAATTCAAGCTAAAAGCTGATGACCTAATTCACGAAGTTACTTACAAAGGTGGTAAATATAAATTCACCGATGTAAAAAAACTGCATGCTAAAATGGAAGCGATCGATCAAGAAGTCAAAACTCTAAAGAAGAGTTATAAATTTACTGTTCCTACTGGTAACAAAGTCAATGGCAAAACGATTACGGTAAAAAACGAAAGCTATGGTTGGGGAATTTATGTCAAGAAGGCTGTGGCTGCAGTAGAAAATGCTTTTATTAATGGTCAAGATGTTGTTGATGGTAGTAAGTATATTTATGGCGAGGGTTATAGTACCTATGCTCATGGTTATGGCAAGAGCAATCATGGTATTGGTAAAAACTACGTCGTTGTCTCCATCAAAAATCAGGAACTATGGGTTGTCCGTAAAGGGAAAGTTGCCGTTCACTTAACTGACGTTGTCACAGGTACTGAAAATAAGAGTAACGCTACTCCTAAAGGTGTTTGGTACATCATGTACAAAGAATCACCTAGCGTATTGCGTGGTTACAACAACGACGGTTCTAAGTATGCCTCCAAAGTACAATATTGGATGCCATTTACTTTGAGCGGCTGTGGCTTACATGACGCTAGCTGGCGTAGCGATTGGAGTAAGTCAGCCTATCTTACTGGTGGCTCACATGGCTGTGTTAACATTCGTCCAGCTGAAATTAGAAGTGTTTGGAACAACGTTTTAACTAACGATGCTGTTATCGTATATTAAAAAATAAAGATTAATCGCCTACTTCAATTGAAGCGGGCGATTTTTTTGCGTAAAATTAACAGAAAAGATATAGATTTTTGAAAGGATCAAATATGTTAGTCATCGGTATTATTTGCTTGGTGGTTGCTGCCATTTCTTACTTTAAATACCTTAGTGAAAAGAACGGACAAGCTAACCAAAAACAAGCTGAAAACAAAAATGAGGCAAAATGGCAGCGCACTTTAGCCATCATTTTCCTCGTTTTCGGAATTTTATTAATTGGTTATTGGATTGCATTGCGCTAAAAAAGACGTGAATTTTCACGCCTTTTTTAAATATAATTTATTACCACATTACCCATATTAGCTCTTCCCTTTAAAACTAAGGTAGGACCGCCGCCATTGCTTTTTCCTTTAACTATTACATTACCAAGGCTAATGCTTAATTGATTATCAATCTGCCATGATAAGGGAACGTAGAGATTTACATTTCCCATTGAAGCAGTTAGATTAAGTACGACTGTATCACCTGCTGCTTTAGCATCATCAAGATAGATATTGGCATTACCGAATGAAGCTTCAAGATTAATTGACTGTAAATTTTGTGAATGAATATAACGTGAAGAATCGCCAGCCATCTTTTGATTAATTACGATATTGTCACCATCTTCAATCACATCTTGAACATGATGATGTGTTACTTTTGTCTCTGTGTCAGCATCGTCACTATCATCGTCATCATTCCAATGAAAGCTCTTCTTGATAACAATTTCCGGATCTTTTTTAAAAAGCAAGCTCAATCCCATTGAAACAAGCAAAGCAATGAACAAAATCATCCAAGAGGATAAGAACTTTTTAATGCCCAGGGGACCTGCATAAGTAATTACTAAAAAAGCAATTGAGAAAACGGACACCACAATGCTCTTATCAAGCAAGCCCTTAATTAAGCAAGCCACAAAAATGACTGTCAAAATAATTGTCCAAACGCTAATTTTGAAGCTTAACAAGCCTAATTGACTGATCACCAAAAGCGCAGCTGCAGCGATTAGTCCTACTCCCCACAAAATTCTTGCAAAACTGTTTTTCATTATAAAGACCTTCTTTCATCTAAGCGTGTGCGTAATTCTTTGTAGTATCGACGGGATGCATATACAGTTTTATAAGTATCATGAAACTGTATCTTGCAATCTGAAATCGACCGAGTTAAACCATAAATTTGATCTAAATTAATAATTGTCGATTTGGAAATCCGCATGAAACCTGCGCCCAAAATATTTTCTAACTCATACAATTTATGTTTAACCAAGTATGCCTTATCTTGTGTATGCAAAATTACCTGCTTGGCATCTGTTTCAAAAAACAAAATCTCGTTCAGTGGTAAGTAGTAAGAAACATTGTTTCTAAAACATTCAATCTGATCATTGTGTTCAATACCTTGTAATTTCTTATAAAGCTGCTCTATTTCCGGAGAAATATTTTTAGCTTTAATAATCAGTTCATCTTCTGCGGCATCTGGATCAATCTCAAGTTTTACTTTCATGTTTCTCACTCCCTTCTGAATCTGATATTTATATTAAAAAATATTTCAGATAGCTTTTCCATAGTTTTGAACTAAGCGGTAAATTTTACCTTCTAAGTGGTAAAAAAATAAGACGACATCTGCCGTCTTATTGCTTATTATCAATGTAAACTAGTAAAAAACGTTATCAATCCGAAAATAATTCCTGGAAAATTAGCCGTGAATAGCGGCCAATCTTTCTTTTCACCAAGAACTGCATAAAGTACCCAGATCGTGCAATTAATTGCAGCAACCAATGGCTGAACCGGATTACCATAATTTCCGTTCAAGTTATTAATAATTTGTGGAATATAAGAAACGTACATCAGTACAGATAACACGGATCCAATACGTCCTATAGTTAATACAGTTTTTCGATCTAATCCTTTAAATTTTTTCAACAAATCTCTCCCTTATCGTTTATTGTATGAAAAACCAGAGATCATTGCAAAAAATCTAATTTTAGTGGACACCTTCCATTAGCACATTAATTCTCTTAACTAAAAAGAACATTATTACCGCAAAGGCTACGCTGACCAAACCAACAGCCATGAAATATTGGACTTCCGTGCCAGTTGAATAAAATTTAACAATCTGCGCATTAACCGCCTGACCTGTCGCATCAGCCATGAACCATAGACTCATCATTTGTGAACGATAAGCTTCTGGCGCTAACTTAGTGGTGATTGATAGTCCAATCGGTGAAATCAACATTTCCGCAATTTCAACTAAGAACCAAGAACCAACTAGCCAAAATGGACTAACCTTGCCTGCTGTACCATAAAGCATCCCTGGCAAAGCCATCCACATATAAGATAGACCAGCAAAAACTAGCCCTGCTGCAAACTTGCCTGGAGCTGTTGGCTGCTTTTTCCAATGTTCCCAAAGCCAAACGAAGATTGGCGTTAAAATCATAATGAATAATGGGTTAAGAGACTGAAAGTTGGCTGCTGTAAAGTGCCAATTACCAATATGAAGCACAGTTCTTTGAGCGGCAAACAGAGCTAAAACTACTGAGCCTGATTCTTCAATGCCCCAGAAGATAGCTGCAGCAAAGAACAATGGAATGTAAGCCTTAACTCGTGAACGCTCAACCTTAGTTACTTTTGAACTACGTAGCATCATCACAAAGTAATAAATTGGCAGTGCAATTGCTAAAATAGTCAATAAAGTAATGACATTGTCAACGTTCAATTGACCAAAGCCGGCCATTGCAGCTAATACAAGGGCAATCACCACGAACCCAATAACTACCCACTTAATAATATTAAGCAAGTCACCCTTATCAATAGGATCATTAGGCGTCAAACTTTCAGGAGAAAGGTATTTTTTACCGCCCCAAACATATTGCACTAAGCCAAAGAACATCCCGATTGCAGCTAAAGAAAAGCCGGCATGGAAGTTCATTTCATTACCAAAAATATGAAAGCCAAAACCTTGTGCTGCCCATGGAACTAACCAAGGTGCAAGAAATGATCCTAAGTTAATCCCAAAGACAAAGATGCTAAAACCCGCATCTCTTCTGCGATCTTCAACTGAATAAAGACCACCAACCATATCAGATACATTTGGCTTTAATAAACCAGTACCAACCACAATTAAGGCAATTGAAGCATATAACGCCGTTACACCAGCTGGAAGTGCCAAGACAATGTGACCTAACATGATCAAAACGCCGCCATAAAAGACGGTTTTTCTTGAACCCCAAACACGATCAGACAGCCAGCCGCCAACTAGGGTTGATAAATAAACAAGTGAACCATAGATTGACATGATTGATGCAGCCGTTGTTTGGTCCATTCCCAGACCACCTTTGGTGACTGCATAATACATGTAGAAAAGCAGGATGGCGCGCATTCCGTAGTAACTGAAGCGCTCCCACATTTCAGTAAAGAATAACGTGGACAAACCCTTTGGTTGTCCGAAAAATGCTGTATTTGAATCTTGTTTCCCCAAATAAAAACTCCCTTCTTATCATAGATAAGCACAATAGAAATAATTATACCACGAAAAAATAAGGATCCACTTTTTACAGTGAATCCTTATTTATTAGGTAATTATTGCTTCAAATTAATCGATTGCTTTAGCAACTGCATTGTTAACAGCTACTTTTTCAGCTTCGATCAAGTCAACTTTACCTTCAATAACTTTAATATCCATCTTAATTTCACGACTAAGAAGTGGAATATTTACCTTTGGTTCAAAGAATTCTTTAAATTCTTTAAGTCTAGTTGGAGTATGGAAGACGCGAGTAGTTACTGTGATGAATGTTGTAAATTCCATGTCACCACCGACAGTCTTATCAAGCCAATCCCAATCTTCTCTAATCCAGTCCCAGGCTGCTTGTTGACCATGATGGTTGCTGAGCAAACCAGCATACCAGCCACGCAAGTCTTGTGGTTTAATTACGTCAGCATTTTCAAAATTATCAACAATTAACGCAACTTCGGCCGGATCAATCGTACTAGTAATTGCGCTACGAAGATCAACTTTGTATGAAGGATCAGCAGTTCTTTGATATTCCTTGATTAGGTTTTCGATTAGGTTGTGGCTACCAAAGTTCTTTACTTCATTGATTAAAACATACGGACGAACATCAGCATTCATTGCCTCTAAGTTGTCTTCATTAGCAGTGAAAATCTCATGAGCTGTTTTAATTGAGTCTTTATTTTCAGCGTAAAGACTAGCACTTAATTCATATGGACGAATTTGTGCATCTTCATCGCTTTCACCTGGCTTAACTTTCCAGCCCAAACGAGCAACTTGACTAGCGGATAACTTGTCATAAAGCTTCTTTAAGTCCTTTTCTTGAGCTGATTCAGGTTCAACAAATTGGCGCAACTTAGCAGCAGTAGCGTAAAGAGCATTAATAACTACACTTGACTTCGAGTCAGCAAATTTAGTCAAAAGTGGCACAACAACAGCATAAGAAATTTGTTTACCTTCTGCTAAAAGACGTAAGTCTTGCAATAATTGCAATTTGGCAATTGGATCAAGTTCAGCAACATGAGCCAAAATATCATCAAGCAAAGTCTTGTCATACTTAACGATAAAGTGTGAGTTGTTACCTACATTAATTCTAAGTGGGTGACCTGCTTCACTACGTAAATTCTTGTAGTAACCTAAGTCGATTTCCTTATCAGACATAATCTTAGGTGCCTTGAAGTTAGCATTCAACGGAATTTGCCATTGTCTACCAACGTCTTTACCTTCACCAATGAAGAATTGTTGTTGTGAAAGCTTTAAGTGACCATCGCTACTATCAACATATGCACTAACTACTGGATAACCTGGTTGCTTTAACCATGAGTGCATAATCTTGCCAATATCAAGGTCAGTTGCGGTTGAAAGAGCATCCCAAAGATCGTCACCAGTGGCATTACCGAACTTGTGGTGGTCGAAGTAATACTTCAAGCCTTTTCTTAAGGCATCGTCACCAAGAAGTGAACGAACCATAACTAACATTCTAGAACCCTTGGCATAAACAATGGCACTGTCGAAGGCAGAGTCAATATCTGCTGGGTCATTGATTTCCATTTGAATTGGTTGAACACCGTCAGTAGCATCTCTAGTCAAAGCTGCAGGTGCTTCACTGGTTTGGAACATTTCCCAAATATGCCAATCAGGTTCTAGACCATCAACTGACAAGTATTCCATCATGTTAGCAAAACTTTCGTTAAGCCATAAATTATCCCACCATTTCATGGTTACTAAATCACCGAACCATTGGTGAGCCAATTCGTGAGTAATAACTGTAGCAACCAATTTCTTCATTTCAAGGCTAGTATTGTCTGGATCAAGCAGTAAATATGCTTCACGGTAAGTTACTAACCCCCAGTTTTCCATGGCACCAGCACTGAAATCTGGCAAAGCCAATTGCAATGATTGTGGAAGTGGATACTTAGTTTGGTAAAATTCTTCGTAAAATTCAATTGCGTTCTTAGCAACACCCAAAGCAAAGTCTAATTCCTTAGGCTTGTGGGCCTTAGTTGCATAAACACCAATTAAGACGCCATCCTTAGTGTGAGTAGTCTTTGATTGCAAATCACCAAAGGCAAAGGCAACCAAGTAACTAGACATGCGAACAGTTTCTTCAAAGTGGTGGTAGCCGTCCTTGTCCACTTCAACCTCAGGCATATTGGCAAGAGCAACTTCGCCATCTTCTTCATCCCACTTAAGCGCAAGACTAAAAGTAGCCTTAGCTTCTGGTTCATCAACACATGGAAAAGCTTGACGAGCAAAAGTAGTTTCAAATTGGGTACCAATAATTTGCTTCTTCTTACCTTCTAACTCGTAGTATGAAGGATAAATACCCATCATAGTATCAGTAAGTGGTGCACTATAAGCAATTTCAATTACAGCCTTGCTGTTTACACCAGTTGAAATTTTGATAGCTTCCTCTTTTTCAAGTACTTCAAAATCTACCTTTTTACCATCAACCTTAACGCTGTCAATGGTCATATATTTTTGGTTAATAAATACTGGATTTTCAATTACTTCACCGGTAATAGTTGAAGTACCATTAATTTCCTTTTGCTTACGGTTTACGTTAATACGTAAATCATAATGTTCTGGGTGGAAAGTTTCATAAAAACGTTTAACTGCCATATTTTTCCTCCTAATTAATAGATCATTTACTTTTAATTTTACCAAAATAAGCGCGAAAGCGCTCAAAAAAGGCTATTTCTTATTGATTGTAAGGATGACGTTTCAGTTCTGTAACATTGCTGTCATATTGAGCTTGTACTATAGAAGCATAGTCATTAAGAAATAAATAAGTTTTGAAAGAATTAATTAAATTTAATAAGGAATGAATACATCAATGAATAAACATGTTAAATCTACTTTAGTAAAAATCTTAGCTGCCTTAGCACTTGCCTTTGCTTGTGTTGCAGTTGCAAATGCTTTTTCTACCAATACTTCAACTACTCAAACTGTTCAAGCTGCAAGAAAGCTTTCAAAAGCTGAAAAAGCTGCTAAGAGATGGATCGCAATGCGCGAATCAGGTGGTAGCTACACTGCTAGAAACGGTGTTTGTTACGGCAAATACCAATTAAACATTGGCTACTTACATGGTAACCTTTCACCTAAGAACCAAGAACGTGTTGCTGATAATTACGTTTACGGTCGTTACGGTTCATGGGTTAACGCCAAGAGATTTTGGTTAGCTCACAACTGGTACTAAAATTAAATTCCTTTAATTCCCAAAAGCTAAAGAAAACCAGCTTAGTCCAATTGACTAAACTGGTTTTTGTTTTACTCAAAATTATCTTGCTTGATAAAACGATAAAGTGCAATGACTAAAACTAAGATCGAGCACGCCATCCCTACATAGGCCATTGTTCCAATGTGGACAGCATTGTTAGCAGCTTCACGGGCTACTTGATTTTCCATTGCATAGCCCACAACCCATTTACGCATTAATACCGGCGTCAAGACAAAACTAACTGTACTAATAATTGAGGTCACTAACGCTACATTACGCGAATATGGTTCTTTAAAGAACTGTGCTAATACGCAGAATGCTGGAGCAATCATCAATAGCAAGATCCACATAATAATCCAGCGCCCAGAACTTGAATTCATCATCTGCGCACTATTAGTGGCATAACGATATGAGCTCCAAAGCGATCCACCAGATAAGGTATTAAGCAAACTCAAGAAATAAGATCCACGTTGTCCATAAACACCACCATTATTGGACAGAATACCTTGAACAAGTTGGAAACTATCAGTTGATCCAGCCGATGAAAAATCGACCGACACAACTTGCTTCATATAAGTAGCTAAAAACATGGTAACTGAGCCACCTAATTCTAGTGCTCTTAACATGCTTAATTTTCTTGAAGCTTTCAGATGAAATTCCAGACTTAAAACTCGATCAGGATGGTGACTGTGACCAATGATAAAAATCCCTGCAATGACGATCAAGGCTAAGATAACCAATCCCCACCAGAATTTAATCATGGCGAAAAATAAGGCTAAAACAATAATCGCAACCGAAATATATGGTCGGTCAGAAAAAATATTCCAAAAGTTCAACTTAACATGATGGTAATTTTCCCTTGATGCATTTGCGACATTTTGATTAATAATCGGCTGAGGATTACTAATTTTTCTGCTGCGAAATTCTTCACGTGTTGTTGCTCTTGTCTTAGTATAATTGGTCCGTGAACGATCTGCGCCGGCTTGACCGTGCTCTTTTTTCATGCGATATTCACGCCGCGACATATGTGCCATAAACTGCAGCCCCCTTCTCAAAGCACTATAGTAGCACATTATCACTTTTTTGCTTGAATTAAGAATGAAATTTCAGAGAAAATTTAGCTTTGTTTTGCATGTGCTAAAATGAATATTAATAATTGTGCTTTTTTTAGAAAGAGATGACTTTTTGACTAAAACTAAATCAGCAAAACTGCCAGCTGGTTGGCATATGGCCTTTTATACCTTATGGCTCGGTTGCTTTATCACTGGGATGGGCTATTCAATGACAATGCCCTTTATTTCACTATTTATTTCAGATTTGGGTAATTATTCTAAACTGCAAATCAATCTTTATTCAGGATTAGCTTTTGCAATGACTTTTATTGCCCAGGCAATAGTTTCACCATATTGGGGCAGTTTAGCCGACCGTAAAGGCAGAAAATTAATGTGCATGCGTGCCTCTGGCGTGATGGCTTTGACTATTACATTAACTGGATTTGCTCCTAACGCCCTTTATATCGTCGTTATGCGTTTTATTCAGGGCTCTTTTTCAGGTTATATCAATAACGCAACAGCATTAATGGCTAGTGAAACGCCACATCAAAAAAGTGGCTGGGTAATGAGCCAGATGATGACGGCTGGTACTGCTGGCAACTTGGTTGGACCACTTCTGGGTGGTGCCTTATCTAGCTTTTTCGGCAATTTATTAGGCGGTGCCTGGGGCTATCGGATTCCTTTCTTCATTACTGGTGTCCTGATGTTCATTGTATTTTTAGGTACAACATTCTTGGTTCACGAAGACTTTACGCCAATCTCTCGTGAAAAGATGAAGCCAATGGGCGAAATCATGAAGAGTTTGCCAAGTGTTAAATTGATTATTGTAATGTTCATCACTACGATGTTGGTTCAATCTTCAACGATGTCAATTGACCCAATTGTTTCACTATATGTAAAGTCGATGATGCCGCACGGCGCTAACGTTGCCTTTGTAGCGGGTGTCGTTGCCGCAACGCCAGGACTAGGTACTTTGATTGCTGCATCAAAGATTGGACATAAGATGGATGAAATCGGGCCACTAAGAGTGCTTAGAATTGGCCTGATTGTCGGTTTTGCTCTATTTATTCCGATGGCTTTAACCAACAATCCATGGGTACTAGCTGTACTGCGATTCTTCTTAGGTATTGCTAGTGCGGGGATGTTACCTGCAGCGCAAACTGTTTTAACTTTAAATACACTACAGGAAAGTTTTGGTCGAATTTTCAGTTATAATCAGTCCTTCCAGGCAGTTGGTGCCGTACTTGGTTCATTAATGGGCTCAACTATTTCTGGTTTTTCAAACTATGCCACTGTTTTTTGGGTAACTGGATTTACATTGCTACTCAACTTTATCCTTGTTTTGATCTTTGCTTGGGGCATTTCTTATCATGATCGCTAAGTAATCGCTTTCATTTTTTTACTTTTGCTCTATAATAAAGATGACTAACAGAGTTAGTGAAAGTAGATGAATGACAATGAGAAACTGGAGTAAAGGTTAGCGGATTACATTTTCTGTGATTTACATTGCAATCGGATTAGTCGCAGTTCATGCAAATATCTTTCTAACTAATAGATCACCAGTCAGAACTTGGTCTTATTTAGGCTTATTGATTGTGTTTGCAGTGATTTATTTTGGTGATCTAAAAGCAGATCCTAAATTTGCACCAATTATAGGTTTATTCATGCTAATTTGGATTGATGTTCAGGTATGGCTACCAAGTTTTCTTGTTTCCTACCGTGGTTTGATTTTCTTCCTGATTTTTGTATGCATAATAGCAATGGAAATCTACGGGATTATTAATTGGCGTAGATATAAGAAAAATATTCGTTAACAAAAAGCGTTTAGTTTTTACAACTAAACGCCTTTTTTACGCTGCGATTTTCTTATATAATTGATACATCTTATTATCATAAGCACACAGTGATACTTCTAATGGGTAATCTTTATTTGCCGTCTGCCAAGTAGTAATTGTATTGTAGGCTATCTGCGCTGCCCTTTGAGCTGGAAAGCCAAAGGCTCCGGTTGAGATTGCTGGAAAAATAATACTATGTAAATTAGCCTTTTTAGCTAAATCAAGTGACTTTTGATAGCATGACTTAAGCAAATCCGTATCGCTTTTGTTGCCAGAATAAACCGGGCCTACCGTATGAATCACATGTTTGGCTGGCAAATTATAGCCTTGCGTTATTTCGGCATCCCCAGTATGACAACCATGTAAAGTCATGCATTCTTCTTGTAAGTGTGGACCGGCTGCCGTATGAATAGCGCCATCAACTCCGCCGCCTCCAAGAAGAGAATTGTTAGCAGCATTGACGATGGCATCGGCCTTCATTTTAGTAATATCGCCTTGAATAATTTTGATTTTAGCCATTTTTCGTATCCCTGAGAAACTCTATAATGTTTCTTATCAGTTTCATTTTAACACGAAAGCGCTCGCTCATTTAAAACTAAAAAGTGAGGTTTGTTATGCAAAAAGCATTTAGAATTAGTCTATTCTTCTTTTCTCTTATTCTGACAATATTTGCCTTAATCAACTTAATTATGCCTAATATTCACCTAAACGAACTAAATCTAAATGATTTATTACTCATACTCTACTTCATTGGTATTTTAGGAAGTGGAATTTTTATTCTATTTTCCAATTTGGACAAAATTTCAATGTGGTTAAACATCATATTATTACTCATTACGATTTTCACTTGGATCAAATATCCAACAATAGGTATTGTTTATACGCCGTTTGTCGTCTATTCAATTCTAAATTTACTTTTGTTACTAGTACAAGCACAGACAAGTTCTGATCACAATTAGTATTGTAGAATTTATTACATATTTTTCTCCAAATCTTTTTTAACCAATAGTCATTTATTTCAAAATTTTTCAATTAGAAAAAAGAACCGAATCCAAAGGATTCAGTTCCAAAAAATGTCGGATTTCTGTCAATGCCTTAGTTTAATAACATTGCAGAACAATATCTAATCTCTTTTTTAATACAAAACTATATTCTTAATTAAATCTTTTTTTCTATCATTTTTTGTAATCGTACTAATTTCGCCATGAATTCATTTGATTTTACTTTGCCATCAAATACACCACTAGTTAGCGGTGAAGCATTATCCCAAAATATTGACATTTGAGGCATCTTAGGCATAACTACTGATCTATCTGGTCTAGCCATTATATCCAAAGCTTTTGCCTCATCACTATTTGTAATTTCTTTATTCTTTAAAGCTTCTTTATTAATAGGGATCTCTCCAGAATTTTTCCATACAGTTGTTTGAGATTCTTTATTTGATAAGTAGCTGGCTAGTAATTGATCTTCTTTTTGATGCTTAGATGCTGAATTGATGGCTAGACATTGAATCCCTAAAAATACACGCATTGGTACTTCTTTACCACCGACTTTTGTACTTGGCATAGGCGCAACTCCTAGATCTTTACCTAAAACTTTACGTAAATTCTGATAATCCCAAGGACCATCAACGATTGCAGAAGCACTAGTATTTTTCATAACGTGTACAAAATTCTTAGTTTGCATTACGCCTTTATTCTTACCTTGTTCTTGAATCCATTTTAAAGCATTTACCCCTTTTGAACTCGCAAAAGTGGAACCATTAAGTTCTTGACCGTTATTTCCAAACAATTTTGTTCCGGCTGAAAAGAAAATTGGCCATGAATAGTATGAGTTTGTAAAATCCATACCTACTACTCCATGTTGTGTTAATGTCTCCCATTTTTTTAAATCAGATTGATTTAACTTCTTTTTATTATAATAAATTGCTGCGGCTTGCAATCCAAATGGATAGCCCCATTCTTTTCCTTTCCAATTTACTGCTTGATAACCTACTAAGGTGTCTTTATTTTTGATATTATTAACTTCTTTAGGTCCAAGCGGGTTTATATACCCTTCATCTGCAAGTTGTCCTAACTGATCATGTGGTACTTGAAATACATCCGCGGCTTTTGATGGATCTTTTCCTACATCTCTCATTGAACCTGCAGAACCATCCGGACTCATTGTTACTCTAACTTTGATTTTAGGATATCTTTTTTGAAATCCTTTTACCATAGTTTTATAAAATTGTACTCTGTTGCTATCAACCCATAAAGTAATCACTTTTGTGTCAGAACTGTTATTACTAGTCTTTTGGTGATTGCCACAAGCGCTTAGGCTTAGTGCTACAAAAAAAGATATACTACATAAACCAATTTTCTTCCATAATTTCATTTTTAAATCCCCCATTCAATAAATCATCTAACATACACTTACCACAAAAGCCTCATAAGGCTTCAATCTTATTTTCTCCATACTTTTTCTTGGACGGTAATTGGTCAACAAAACTTTTTTCGTTTTGTAACCAGATGAAAAGTTTTGTTCAACTGAAGATAAATTCGCAACAATTAACCACTTTTTATCTGCTGATTGCCGAATATATGAAAGTACATTTTGATTTTGATTTTCATATATTCTAAATGAGCCTTCCATTATATTTTCGTTATCATGCCGTAATTGAATTAAACGTTTATAAGTATTAAAAATGGACAAAGGATCTTTTAGGCAAGCATCAACGTTAATACTTTTATAGTTTGGATTTATATTTATCCAAGGTGTACCTGTAGTAAATCCAGCGTTTCTTTTTGTGTTCCATTGCATAGGAGTTCTGGCATTGTCTCTACTTTTAGCATTTATCTCGGCAATAACTTCAGCCTTTGAATATCCTTTAGAAAGCCTCTCTTTGTACATGTTCTTACTTTCAATATCTCTTACTTCCGAAATAGATTTAAAGTGAAAATTAGTCATACCAATTTCCTCACCTTGATAAATAAAGGGTGTACCCTTCATCATGTGTGTAACAATAGCAAACATTTTTGCGCATGGTATGCGTAAATTATTATCATTTCCCCATCTTGAGATAACTCTAGGTAAGTCATGATTTTCTAAAACTAAACCCAGCCACATGTGTTCAAAATTATATCCTACTTGCCAGTCAGTAAAAACTTTTTTTAATTCTTGAGGGGTAACTGATTTATAATCCCATTTTTCTTTTCCAGGTATCGTATCTATTCCTTGACCTGAAAATTGAAACACCATTGAAAATTCTTTGTTCTTAGGATCCGTATATTTTTCAATGATTTTTGGATTTGTTTGCCACGTTTCTCCTACTGTTAAAATATCTTTTTTACTAAAAGTATATTTATTCATCTCCTTCAAATAGTCATGTAATTTTGGACCATTAGCTATTATTTTTTTATCTGGATCCTTTCCGATTAATTCTATTGCATCCATTCTAAAACCGCTGATTCCCCTATTAATCCAGAAGTTAATCATCTTATAAATTTTTTCTCTAACTTGGGGATTTGACCAATTTAAATCAGGTTGCTCTGGAGACCATAAATGAAAATAATACTGTCCACTATTTTTATCATATTTCCAAGCAGATCCTAAAAAGCCAGACTGGAGATTATTAGGCTCATGACCATTTACTGGGTCACGCCAAATATAAAAATTTCGGTATGGACTATCTCTATTTTTTTTAGATTCAATAAACCACGGATGTTGATCCGATGTGTGATTGACTACTAAATCCATAACAATTCGGATCCCTAGCTGTTGAGCCTGCTTAATCAGTTCATCCATATCGTTCAGGGTTCCAAAAGATGGATCAATATCTTCATAATCTGAAATATCATATCCATTATCTATTTCAGGTGATTTATAAACTGGGCTTAACCAAATTGCATCAATTCCTAGTTTTTTTAAATATGGTAATCGTTGAATAATTCCCCGCAAATCTCCGATACCATCTCCATTACTGTCCTGAAATGATTTAGGATAAATTTGATATATTACTGCATTTTTCCACCAATGTTTCATAATTGTTAGTCCCTTCTAACAGATTCCTACTGGTAAGCGGATTCATTATCTATAGCTTATTATGCTCTAGTAATAATATTTTTAAATGGAGCAATAATCCTTTTTTCTATCATAATGTTGAAACACAAAATGACATCACCAATCCCACTTTCTTAGTAAATCTAGTAATTATATCTGGTAAAAAAAGCATGATGATATAATTTTAGATGTTAAATTTAAGATTAGCATTATGATATAATATTAATGCTGGGTATATTGTTAGCGCATACAAGAAAGGCGAAAATATGAAATGGGGAGAATTTCAAGCAAAAAATAGTTTAAGTTCGGAAGCAAATATTTCATTTTTTGGCTTGCAGAGATGTGAACCTAATTATGCATTTAAGGGCAATAATATTAGAGATGAGTATGTAATACATTATATTAAATCTGGAAAAGGTATTTTTTTATCCGCTAATAATCATTTTGTGTCTTTAAAAAAGGGGGATATGTTTATTTTGCCTAGAAATATTCCTTGTTTTTATAAGGCGGATTCTAAAAATCCATGGATTTATCAATGGATAGGCTTTTCAGGTATTCAGATTCAATCTTTTTATCTTGGTTCACAATTTTCAAAAAGAAATTATTTGCGAAATGTGAGCAGATCAAAAACTCTACATAGCTTTTTAAATCTATTTAATTTTATTCATAAAAAAAGCACACCAGAAAACGATGTATTAACGGAAGCCTTAGTATATAGATTCTTTTCTAATTTAACTTCTGAATTTCCAAATAAATTATATTCAAAAAAAGTTGGACAGAAATTTCACTTTAATTCCTTATTAAATGAACTAAAGCAAAACATTTCGAAAAATAATTTTTCAATTACGAAATTTAGT
>HHCFJ05603__coassemble_1175_pt1 | contig 8846 bp, 7 predicted proteins | sample HHCFJ05603__metabat2_high_PE_021 | metagenome-assembled genome bin HHCFJ05603
TTAGTTTAAGATGCGAAAAAGACATTGCTGAGTAGACAATGTCTTTTTTAATTAACGATTTTTCATAATTGGTTGGTAGAACAGATCAATAATAACAGCTGCTACAAGGGCTACAAAAACAGTAATTAATAAATTGGTTAATGAGATCTTAGTCATAGCTAAACCAAATAGTGCAAGAATAAATGTTAAAAGAACATCAATAATTTGAACCCACCCAACTAATTTAGATGGATAATCTTGCCAGAAGAATTTCTTAGTTCTGGTGATCAAAACAATCAACATTGCACTTAGAACTAGATAAACGTAAACCATCGTGGAAATCGTTCCGTGAGACCAGCCATGGGTATTTAAGAACCAGATAAAGGCCATTCCCAGAATAGTCCAGCCTGATGCTAGAGAAAAAGCAATTTTAGATAATCTGGCCATGTTCCAATTCTCAGGTTTATAGGTGATAGTAGTTCTGTCAGTTCCGATCATCATCGTAACCATATTATTCATAACGGTATAGATAACCATTGCGTTTAAAGCAAGAGGCATGTATTCATAGAAAAGGTAGCCAAAAGTCATCAACATAGTCAGCTCAGCGGTTCTGGCTAATTTAGTCAAGGACCAAGTTGTCATTCGTTGATATACTCTGTGACCGGCATCCAAAATTTTAATTATGGATGTTAAACCATCATCAAGCAACACCATTTTACTTGATTTTTTAGCCACGTCTGCTGCATTTGATACTGCAATACCGACTTCAGCTTGTTTTAGAGCAGGTGAATCATTGACACCATCACCAGTCATTCCTACAATATAGCCTTGTTTTTGGAAATATTTGACCATTCGCAATTTATCTTCTGGCAAAACATCAGCAATGCCGGCTAATTCATCAGGAGAAACTTGATCATTGAAATCATGAATCGAAATAACTTTCCCAGTTAAGGCAACTTCTTTTGCAACTGCAGCAGCCGTCTTTTGATTGTCTCCAGTTAACATAATTGGTTGAATGCCACGCTTCTTAAGTTCTTCCAGAGCTGCTTTAGAATCATCACGAACGCGGTCGCGTAAAATAAATACGGCAGCTAAAACATCATCGATTAACACAGCTACAGATCGTCCGGCTTCAAAATCAATATTTTTGACAAGATTATTAGCATGGGGATCGATCAAAGATAGTTGCTTGAAAGAACCTAATTTAACATTATGATTTGCAACATCCGCCATAGAAAAACCAGTATCAGATGTGAATGGAGTAAAACTTTCTGGTGTTTGGTATTTGATGCCTTGCTTTGTAATATATTCATCTAGTGCTTGGTCAATAATGCTTTGATTACGTTGATCGGTAGCGCTGCTTGTTAGTCGTAAAATTTCAGCATCAGTTAAATCGCTAAAATTAGTCCAGTTGGCGACTGCCGTCTTGTTTTCAGTGATTGTACCAGTTTTGTCCAGAAGCAGAAGATTTAAATTGGCTGCATCTTGGATTCCTGTTAAGTCAGCAGTTAAGACCCCTTCTTTGCTTAAACGGGTAGCCTCAAAGGAATTTGACAAAGCAAAGGTTGATGGCATTGCAACCGGAATTGAAGCAATAAACATCATTGCAAGGAAAGGCAACATATCTAAGAAGGTAGCAAAATTACCACCTTTGACAAATGAAGCGATGATGATAACTAAGGTCAAAATACCATCTAATAAACATAGATAATAAATAATTTTGGTCAAGAGAATTTGCAAATGACCAGGAGCAGCTGAATTATTGATCAGATTGATAGTTTTTCCCGAACGTGAATTTTTTCCAGTTGCGGTAATAATGGCAAGACCATGTCCTTCAACTACTGTAGTGCCAGAATAGGCCGTTTCATCGACTTGCTTCTTAACAGCTTTAGATTCACCAGTAATCGAGCTTTCATCAAAGGCTAGATTTCCTTCAACGATTTTAGCATCAGCAGCTAAAATATCACCACGTTGTAGACTTACCAAATCACCAACAACTAATTGCTTAGAATTAAGCTTAATCCATTTGCCATCACGTTCGACTACAACAGTCGGTGTGAGTTGATGAGAAATACTGTCTAAAACTTTACGTGATTGTTTTTTCTTTGAAGCGCCATTCCAGGCAGCGAATAATAACATTCCAAGAACAAACAACGCTTGAATTTGCTTTCCTAGAATAAATTCAAGAATTAAAGCAGCTTCTAGAATCCAGGCTGACAAATTCCATAATTTACTAGCAAATTCTTTCCAGAAATTATATTTTGGTTCTGGAACTTCATTTAAACCATTTTTTGTTAACAATGTTTTGGCTTCTTCAGAAGTAAGACCATGTATTTTTTGATTCATTATAATTCCTCCGTTTTCTTCATTAACTAAGTTATCACAGTTCTTGTTATTGATAAAATACCAGTATAAAATAAGTGATATCTAAAATTTAGATATTAGTAGTGGGGTGAATTGAAATGGATTTAAAGCAGCTTGAATATTTTTTAGCAGTTGCGGAAGAAAAACAAGTAACAGCAGCTGCTAAACGGCTTTTTGTTGCCCAGCCCCCTTTAAGCTATCAATTAAAGCAGTTAGAAAAAGAATTAGATACCAAACTGTTCATTAGAGGATCACATGGTGTGGAATTAACGGATGCAGGTAAGGAATTACAGGGATATGCGGAAGAAATTGTAAGTTTGGCACAAAAAGCCAAGAACCAGGTAAGCAAAACTGAAAAAGGAGAGTTAGGAAGTATTAGAATCGGCTCGGCTTCTTCATCAGTTGGGGAATTGCCGTCGGCAAGATTTCAAGAGTTGAAGCAATTTTATCCGGATATTGCTTTTGATATTTTTGAAGATAATACATACGGAATTATCGATGGCATACGCAGTGGAAAAATTGATTTAGGAATTGTCCGCACACCATTTGATCACACTGGACTTGATTATAAAGAATTAACTACTGAACAAATGGTAGCAGTTACTAGCGATCAAAGTATTCTGAAAAAAGAACGATTAACTTTAAACGATCTTACGAATGAACCATTGATTATTTATCGTCGATTTGAGAGTATCTTTAATGCTAGTTTTGCTCATATGGGATCAAGACCGTTTTATGCAGTTAAATGTGATGACTCCCGAACAGCAATCTTATGGGCTAAACAGGGAATGGGGCTGGCTTTAGTGCCAGAAGCAATTGCTTCGCTATACGCCAATGAAGAATATTTGCCAATTACTCATTCAAGTTGGCAAACTCATTTACAGTTAATTTGGAGAAAAGAAAAACTCTCGCCGTTAATTGCGAGAGTGATAGATTTATTTTAAGTAAAAAAACGTCCGAAACTTTCGGACGTTTTTTGATTAATGCTTAAACAAATTAGTCTAAGTCAACGTTGTCTGGGAAGAATGCCAAACGTTCGCCTTCACCAAGTTCTTCTTCGATTTCAAGCAAACGGTTATACTTTTCAACACGTTCTGAACGAGCTGGAGCACCAGTCTTCAATTGACCACCGTTAACAGCAACAGCAAGGTCAGCAATGAAAGTGTCACCAGTTTCACCTGAACGGTGAGAAATCATAGTGTTGTAACCATTCTTACGTGACAAACGAATAGTTTCAAGAGTTTCAGTAACAGTACCGATTTGGTTCAACTTGATTAATGAAGCGTTACCAGCACCTTCGTGAATAGCCTTGTTCAAAAGCTTAGGGTTAGTACAAATGAAGTCGTCAAGAACGATTTGAAGACGATCTTTGTGACTTTGAGTAAACTTAACCATACCTTCAACATCGTTTTCGTCGTATGGGTCTTCCATAGAAATTAATTCTGGGAATTCGTCAAGAAGCTTGTCATAGTAGTCGCTTAATTCGTCACCAGTAAGAACCTTACCTTCAAGGTGGTACTTACCGTCTTCCTTGTTGTAGAAGTATGAAGCAGCACAGTCGCAGGCAATAGCGATATCTTCACCTGGCTTGTAACCAGCCTTGATGATTGATTCGTGCAAAGCCTTCAAAGCTTCTTCAGAGTTCTTCATGTTAGGAGCGAAACCACCTTCGTCACCTAAACCAGTTTCGTAACCCATGTCTTCAAGAACTTTCTTCAAGGTGTGGTATACGTTAACGATCTTTTCGAAACCGTCACGGAATGAAGTCTTAGCAACTGGAGTGATCATGAATTCTTGAATGTCGATACCGTTGTCAGCGTGTTCACCACCGTTGATAACGTTGTGGAAAGTTTGTGGCATTTCAAGATCAGTACCGCCAAGGTATCTGTACAATGGAAGGTGAGCATCGTTAGCAGCTGCAACTGCAACAGCCATAGATACACCTAAGATAGCGTTGGCACCAAGACGACCCTTGTTTGGAGTACCGTCTAAGTCAATCATGGTCTTGTCAATCTTTGGTTGGTTGTATGGGTCCATACCCTTAAGAGCATCGTTAATTTCAGTGTTAACGTTGTTAACAGCCTTTGAAACACCCTTACCACCAAGACGTGAACCACCGTCACGTAATTCAACAGCTTCGTTTTCACCAGTTGAAGCACCTGATGGAACTTCAGCCTTACCTACGACACCGTTTGAAAGAGTAACGTGAACTTCAACAGTTGGGTTACCACGTGAGTCGAAAATTTCAAGTGCGTGTACATTTTCAATAACTGATTTGAGCATTAATAAACCTCCTCAAAAATTATGGTATGTTTTTCATACCATACGGAACAATTTTTGCTCCGCTTTACATCTCAAATTTTAGCCTAACTTTGTGACGGTGTAAACATATGAAAGCGGTTTACATTTTAAAAATTAGTAAAGCAGCCTAAAAAACTCTATATCAAAGGACTATAATATATGTATTAAAATAAATACAAAAAATAAGGAATCTAAAATGGAAAATATTAAATTAATTGTTGACTCAAGTGCCAATATGAATAATGATCCGGCGCGTAATTTGGAAGTAGTGCCTCTGACAATTTCTTTTGGTGGTAAGGACTACCTTGATAATCAAGATTTGAATATGAAGGAATTTTTGTCCAATATGAACCAAAATAATGTGGCAGGCAAAACAACTTGTCCAAGTATTCAAGCATGGCTTGACGCACTTGAAGGAACAGAAAAAGCGATTATCGTCACAATGACCAGCGGGATGAGTGGCACTTTTTCTTCAGCCCTTCAGGCAAAAGCAATGTATGAGGAAAAACATCCCTTGAGTAAAATTATAGTAGTTGATTCAAGAAGTGCGGGACCTGAGCTAGCAATCATAGTCCATGGTATTGAGAAAATGCTGCAAGGTGAAATGCGCTTTGTAGATCTAGAAGAAGCAATTGCTAAGTTTAGAATGCAGACTCATTTGCTTTTTGTTTTGCAATCACTACATAATTTATCTTTAAACGGTCGTGTTTCACCAGCTGTAGCCAAAATCGCAGGTTTGCTCAAAATCGACTTGATCGGAACAGCAAGTAAAGAAGGAAAACTTGAGCCACTTACTAAGGCTCGTGGAATGAAAAAGGCCATCCGTGAAATTATCAAGTATATGAAGGAAGATAATTATCACGGTGGCGAAGTGATAATCGATCATTGCGAAAATGAAAAAGATGCAGAAATAATTAAAAATAAAATATTGGAGGAATACCCTGAAGCTCAAATTACTATTCGTCCAATGCATGGTTTATGTAGTTTCTATGCTGAAGAAGGCGGCATTATGGTAGGCTTTCATGAATAAAAAAAGGATCACGCTCAAGTGCTGAACGTGATCCTTTTTAAATCGCTAAAAATAGTTGCTGCGAAATACTGAAACAAACGATTGCTAAACTAGTAGCACCAAGAACATCAGAAGGATAGTGGGCCTTTAAACTTAAACGAGAGAAAATTACCATTGCCCAAATAGCTACTACGGCAATAACAAATCCGGTTCCAAGATCTTTGGCAAATAGTTGTAGTACGATTAAGCCCATGGTTGTGGCACCTAAAACATGACCGCTGGGAAAGCTATAGCCATCTTCTTTATCGGAATGTAATAATGGTCGCTTGCGCCGAATAAGTTTTTTTAGAATAATACCAGAAATGTCAGCAAATCCTAGAGTTCCTAATACCCAAAGAGCGGTTAGATTTCGTTCTTCGTTTAAAAGTAGGCCTGCTAATAATACATCCCAAACGACCATTAGTTTAGGATCATTAATAAAAGCGATAACCTGCCAGCTGTAGCCATCATGACGTTTGACCAATTGGTGGTGAAGCCAGTGATCAAATAGATTGAAACGACGTGAATTTTTGATATTAAAAATAAGCCAGAGCAAAACTGCCGCAGACAGTAGCAGTACAAAATAATTATTCATTAATAAGAAAATCCCCAATTACTATATTAAGTACAATCTATTTTAACCGGAAAAACAAAAATAATGCTAATCTTTAAATAAAATTAACATTATTTTTCAATTATTTAGTTTTGGTGATTAAATGTTGGCTTAGTTAACATATCATACTTGATTAAATCCTTAGCATCGAGGTCTTCTTTGTTTATGTCAACGACATTAATTTGCTGATTAGTATAAGTAGTGTAATAGAAAATCCCCTTGTCAAGGTTGGTACCATCAGAGTAAATAGTGTATTCAAATGAATTAGGACCAACTTGATCAAGTCCTTTTTGTTGTTCAACAGAATGCAAAATATGGAAGTAATTGTCTACGTTTTCTTCCTCACTTTTACCAACAGGAGCGTTGAACTTGTTAAAAGCTACACGAACAAAGCGCGATTCTGAATCCATCCCACCTGGCAAATTGCGTGAACCAAGCCCACGGCTGTAGCCATTCATATTGACCTCTTTTGAAAAGTTGTTCTTAGGCATTGCAGGTGAAACATCAGCATAATTATTTAAATTAAATAATTGACATGAAAACTGAGGATTGTTAGTCAGGCAACCGACAGGATTATCATAAACGTGCATTCCATCTTTATCGGTTTCAACGACAATTGAAACACCTGTCTTATCGGCAATTAACCAATGAAGTGGGGATGCCTGCATCTTGTCAGAGAAATTAAGGTTAACAATGTTGATCTTTTTAAGTAATACCTTAGCATCCGCTACAGTTGCGCATTGACCCAGAATCCAGGGAATAAATTCAAATGAAGCAATGTTGTCTTTATTGGCAACTTCATCATAGTAGGTAGCATTGTCAGGGTAGTTAAGTCCTGCCATGCCTAAACCTTTTTCATTAGCTGCGTCAAAGTAGAGCGGATAATTACCAGCATCAAGTGCAATACCAACCATAGCATAATGATGCTTCATTTCAGGCATCTTGCGGAAGTTGAAAGCATAATTGCGTGGGGTAACTACAACTTGTTGGCCGAAAGTAATCTCAAGATCGAGGTTACGTCCAAAATAGTGATCTTGTGGACTGAAAATAATTGAAGTACACATAATATATAATCTCTTTTCTATATCTTTAAATAATGTGCTATTAGCAAGTATAGCATTTAAATATTAAAAAATGACCAAGATAAAAAAGACCAAGCATTGCACTTGGTCTTTTCCACATATTGACAAAAGGAGTGTACAGGATTTGAACCTGCGCGCCAAGGAAAACTTGGTTCGCCGGATTTCGAGTCCGGTGCATTACCACTCTGCCAACACTCCGTAACAAAAGTATTATAACCTACTTAACTAAATAATGCCAAAATATTTTATTTTTAGTTAATGTGAATTTATTAACAATTTACCTTGTCAAGAATAGAAAATGATAGTATACTTATTACTATCATCATAAAGGGAGTTGTGTTTGTCAAATTAAACAGATCACATATGGAGGGATTTTTGTTGACAAACATAATTAAAACTAAATCATTCTGGTTAGCTACGGCGATGACCTTATTTTGTTCTGTAGCAGGAATTTTCTTGGCTAAATTGCCATACGTAAACTTAATCGGGGCATTGGTAATTGCATTGTTATTAGGGATTGCATTGCAAATAACGCCTCAGAGCGTACAAGCTGAAGCGAAAGCTGGCATGGGTTTTATTTCCAACAAGTTTTTAAGATTAGGGATTATCTTGTTAGGATTTAGACTCAATTTGACTAAGTTGGCTGATGCAGGAGTTAAGACTATACTGGTTGCGGCGCTGGCAGTTAGTGGAACAATTGTGCTTACTTATTGGCTTAGCCGTAAGTTTGGTGCTGAAGATGAGTTAGCTATTTTGTCGGCTTGTGGTTGTGGAGTTTGTGGTGCAGCTGCCGTTATGGGCGTGTCACCACAAATTGAGACAAGCGATGAAGAAAGAAAAAGAGAAAACGAAGTTCTAGCGGTGGCTGTTGTTTGTGTCATGGGAACGGTGTTTACATTACTTGAAATCGTGCTCAAACCGCTTCTTGGCTTAACTGATACACAATATGGAGTAGTAGCGGGTGGATCTTTACACGAAATTGCTCATGCGGTTGCAGCGGGAAGTGCTTTTGGTGAAGTCAGTTTGGATAGCGCTCTAATTATGAAGTTATCTCGTGTATTACTTTTAGCACCGGTTGCTTTAATTGTGGGCTATTGGTACCAAAAGCGTTTGGTTACGGAAAGTGAAGCAGAACATACTAGAGCACCGAAGAAATTACCAATTCCTTGGTTCTTGGGTGGATTTATCTTAACTAGTATTATTGGTACATTTTTACCAATGTCTGCGCGGACTTTAGACTTCTTAGTGCAAGCAGCATATGTCTTTTTAGGGATGGCAATGGCTGCATTGGGAATTTCCGTTAACTTCAAGGTAATCTTTAAGCGTGGCGGTTCAGTCTTTGGGGCTGCCGCAGTTAGCTCAACTTGTTTGTTGGTATTCATGATTATTATGAGTAAAATTTTCTTTTAAACTTACTTAAAAATGTGCTTGTTCGGGCACATTTTTTATTACATAAAAC
>HHCFJ05603__coassemble_1599_pt1 | contig 6601 bp, 7 predicted proteins | sample HHCFJ05603__metabat2_high_PE_021 | metagenome-assembled genome bin HHCFJ05603
GGGACTACTGATGCTGCAGGGGCTTGTTTTATCGGAACTGTGCAACACAATGGTGCTCGTTTGATCACCGTAGTAATGGGTGCACGTCACCGTGATGGTACTGACCCAGCAAGATTTATGCAAACCAAGAAGTTAATGAACTTTATTTTTACCAAATACCGTCCTGTTACGATGACTGCAGGTAGCCAAATGAATGGTGCCAAAACTATTAAGGTAACTGATGGTGATAACGCAACAACTAACTTGGGTCTAAAGAACAAGACTACTATCTGGGATCCAGCTGATGGCAAAACTTTAGTTGCATCATTGAATAAAAAATCTGTAGAAGCACCAATTAAGAAAGATCAAACAGTTGGTGACTATCAATTTAAATCTGGTAATGAAAAGATTGTTTCATTGTCTAATCCTAATGGGATGAACGTCAAGGCTAAGGCATTGTCAGCTAATAACAAGGTGAACTTTTTTGTCAGAATTTGGCGCTGGATTTTCGGAGGAAGATAAATATGACTGAAATTTCTGAAGATATCTTGAAAAAGGTAATTAAAGAAAGAGAAAGCGATACACATAAAGGCGATTACGGTCGTGTACTCTTGATCGGTGGTAGTGAGAACTATGGTGGCGCTATTATTATGTCTACCGAAGGCGCTATTAATGCTGGCACAGGTTTGACTGCTGTTGCAACACACCCTTTGAATTTAGCACCGTTACATGCACGAGTGCCTGAAGCAATGTTTATCAACTGGCGTGATGCTAAGCTAGCAGATTTAATTAAAAACACGGACGTCGTAATTTGCGGTCCAGGGTTAGGGATGAGTGATCTCGCTAAACAAATTTTAGTTATCTTAAGAAGATGCACTTCAGAAAAACAAACAGTCGTCTTAGATGCCAGTGCTCTTGATTTAATTAGTCAGGATAAGAACTTATTGCCAACTAATGCTGGCCACTTAATCTTGACGCCACATCAAATGGAATGGCAACGATTGAGTCAAATTCGTATTCCGTTTCAAACAGATAGTGCCAATATTGATGCTTTAAACCAATTGATTCCAGATACTAATGCGCTTTTAGTACTCAAATCGAATCATACTCATGTTTATAATGGGACTGGTCAAATTTTTGTTAATCCAATTGGCAATCCAGGCATGGCCACTGGTGGAATGGGTGATACTTTAGCAGGAATCATCGGTGGGATGGTTGCTCAATTTGGCCCAGGCGTTGAAACCGTTCAAGCTGCTGTCTATCTTCATTCTTTAGCAGGTGACTTGCTTGCCAAAGATAATTATGTGGTACGACCAACGGAACTTTCTAAAGTATTGCCTAAATTGATGAAAAAGTATTCAGAATTGGCATAAACATGTTAAAATTCTAATAGTAAATAAATGCATCCCTAGTTGAGGGATGTTTTTTAACGCTTCAAAGACGAAAAAGCATAATATAATTGAGTTAAATATTAATAAAAAAGAAGATTAACATATTTATGAAAAAAAACATTATTATCGGCGTAACTAGTATCGTTCTAGCTTTTGGTGCAATTATCGGCTTAGCTAAGGTATGCGCACCTAAGTCTGATGTCTCACAAGAAGCTGCTACAACGCAGACTAAGGCCAAAACTAAGAAAATAAATAAAATTAAGAAAAAACAAGCTAAAAAAGTAGATAATGGTGCTTTATATCGACCATATAGCGATCCTAAGGACTTGCGCAAGGCAGGCACTTGGAAGAAAAAGAGTGAGCATAAAAAATATCCTAAGATTAAGCCGTATGAAAAGGATTTGACTTTGCGGGTATCATTAAAAGGAAACCGGACCTATTTGTTAAGAAAAGGCAAGGTTTTGTATACCATGTTATCAACTGGTGGAATCTACAAGAAGGGCAAGTCATTGACCCCAACTGGAACTTTTAGGATCCAAAATGGTCGTGGAGACAGCTTTTTCAATTATAACTTAGGTGAAGGAGCTAATAATTGGACTAGTTGGAGTCCTGATAACGTGTACTTGTTCCACTCTGTGCCAACTAAAGCTGATTATAGCTATAACTTAAAAGAAGCAGCCAAATTGGGAAGAACTCAAGGTTCACATGGTTGTATCCGTTTGAGTGTACCTGATTCTAAGTGGATTATGGATCACATCCCAGATGGTACGAAGGTAGTCATTAAAAATAATTAACAAGAACGTTGCTTTTTAAGCAACGTTTTTTAAAAAATTGCAGTAAAAAACTTTGTTCAAAGCGTTCAAGATTTTAATCCAACTCAAGAATGGCTTTTTTAACTAAATTAGTGGCAGAAGCCGTTTTTTCCTGCTATAATCATGTTTGCCAAGAAGTCAAAAGTAGTAGTTATTTTCTTTTTAAGCGAGTCTATGTTGGTGCAAGATAGATACTAGAAGATAATGAAGGCGTGTTTGACTGATAAAATCAAGAATTTAAATAAGCGGATACTTTGTATCAATCTGAGTGGTACCGCGGGTTTTTAACTCGTCTCTTTCTACATTTGTAGAAGGAGACTTTTTTATTTAGAAGAGAGGAATAAGATGGACTTTAAGAATGAAGTAGTTGACTTGGTTGCTAGTCAAGTTGATTTACCTAAAGAAAAAATTGCTGCATTAATTGAACGCCCTAAAAATGCTAAGATGGGAGACTATGCTTTCCCAGCATTTATTTTGGCTAAGACTTTGCACAAAAATCCTGCAGAAATTGCTAAAAATATTGCGGATAACTTATCAAGTGATAATTTCGCTAATATCCAAGCAGTCGGTCCTTACGTTAACTTTGCGATTGATCATGAAAAATTAGTTTCATCGACTTTGAAGGATGTTTTGACTGAAAAAGAACATTATGGTGATCAAAAGATTGGTGAAGGAAATGTGCCAATTGATATGTCTAGCCCTAACATTGCTAAGCCAATGTCAATGGGCCACCTTCGTTCAACTGTAATTGGTAATTCAATTGCTAAGACAATGGAGAAGGTTGGCTATACTCCTATTAAAATCAATTACTTAGGTGACTATGGTACTCAATTTGGTAAGTTGATTGCTGCCTACAAGCACTGGGGTAATGAAGAAGACGTTAAAAAAGATCCGATTATGAATCTTTTCCACTACTATGTAAAGTTCCACCAAGAAGCTGAGAAAAATCCCGAACTTGATAATGAAGGTCGTGAATGGTTCAAGAAACTTGAAGACGGGGATCCAGAAGCAGTTAAGCTATGGAAATGGTTCCGTGAAGTTTCATTAAAAGACTTCAAGCGAATTTATAAAGAACTAGGCGTAACTTTTGATTCATACAATGGTGAAGCTTTCTTTAACGATAAGATGCAACCAGTAATTGATGAATTAAAAGAAAAAGGTCTTCTTCATGAATCACGTGGTGCGCAAGTTGTTGACATGGGTGAAGGTGAAAATCCTGCTATTATCGTTAAATCTGATGGTACTTCAATTTACTTAACTCGTGACCTCGCCGCTGCTGAATGGAGAATGAAAGAATATAACTTCGTTAAGATGCTTTATGTTGTAGGTAACGAGCAAGCCCAACACTTTGTTGAATTGAAGACTGTTTTGAAAAAGATGGGTTATGACTGGGCTGATGAAATTCACCACGTACCATTTGGTTTAATCACCCAAGGCGGTAAAAAGTTATCTACTAGAAAAGGTAACGTTGTCTTCCTCGATCAAGTATTAAAGGATGCTGTTTCACTTGCTAAAAAACAAATTCAAGAAAAGAATCCAGATTTAGCAGATCAAGATCAAGTTGCTCATGATGTTGGTGTTGGTGCCGTTGTCTTCCACGATTTGAAGAATGATCGTTTAGACAATTTTGACTTTGACCTAGAAGAAGTTGTGCGTTTTGAAGGCGATACTGGTCCTTATGTTCAATACACTAATGCTCGGGCACAAAGCGTCTTACGTAAGGCTGCTGCGATGGGTGAAAATCCTAGCGAAACTGATCTAGCTCTTGATGATGACTGGGCTTTTGCCGTAGCCAAAGATTTAGCAGATTTCCCAAGAATTGTAGCTAGAAGTGCCGAAAAGTTTGAACCTTCAGTAATAGCTAAGTTTGCCTTAGATTTAGCTAAAAAATTCAATAAGTACTATGCTAATGTGAAGATTTTAACCAAGGACGATAAAATTGGTGCTCGTCTCGCCTTAGTTCAAGCAACATCAATCGTTTTAACGGAATCACTTAGATTGTTAGGTGTCAATGCTCCTAAAGAAATGTAAGAGAAAAACAATGAAAATAAGAAAATAACGCTTACATTCTGTGAAAAATTGTTCATATTTCAATTATTAGGGTACAATAGGCATGTAAGATATTTAGGAGGTATTTTTTAATGGCTTATTTTGACAACGGTAATCAAATCTTTAAAGATGCTCGTAAGAACCATTACGCTGTAGGTGCTTACAACACTAACAACTTGGAATGGACTCGTGCAGAATTACGTGCTGCTGAAGAAACTAGAACTCCATTGTTGATCCAAGTATCAACTGGTGCTGCTAAGTACATGGGTGGTTATAAGTTCGTTAAGGACATGGTAGCTGACCAAATGGATTCAATGAACATCTCAGTTCCAGTTATCTTGAACTTGGACCACGGTGACTTTGAATCAGCTAAGGAATGTATTGCTCTTGGTTACTCATCAGTTATGTTTGATGGTCACGCACTTCCAACTGATGAAAACTTGGCTAAGACTAAGGAAATCATCAAGTTAGCTCATGAACGTGGTATTTCAGTTGAAGCTGAAATCGGTAAGATTGGTGAAAACCAAGGCGGCGGTGAATTAGCTTCTGTTGAAGATGCTAAGAAGTTCGTTGCAGCTGGCGTTGACAAGCTTGCTTGTGGTATTGGTAACATCCACGGTGTTTACCCAGCAGACTGGAAGGGCTTGAACTTCGACCGTCTTAAGGAAATTGCTGAAGCTGTTCCTGACACTCCACTTGTACTTCACGGTGGTTCAGGTATTCCTGAAGACCAAGTTAAGAAGGCTATCCAACTTGGTATTGCTAAGATCAACATCAACACTGAATTCCAATTAGCATTCCAAGAAGCTACTCGTAAGTACATCGAAGACGAAAAGGACCTTGACAAGAAGGCTAAGGGTTACGACCCACGTAAGTTGTTATTGCCAGGTGCAGAAGCAATTACAGCCAAGATGAAGGAAATGATTTCTTGGATGGGTACTAAGACTATCGATGACGAACTTAAGGATGCTTCATTCGACCGTTCATCATTGAACGAAGAATAATCATTGATTATCAATTAAAATAAAACTCAGCTTTGGCTGAGCTTTATTTTTTTCTAGAAAGAAAAAGTTATGAAAGAATTAAACCTCCAATTGAAAGACACTGAATGGCCATTAGAATATATTGATCATGATCGTAAAATAGTGCGAGCTATCGTGTTTGATGACCAGGAAAATTATTATTTTGTTAGAGCTAAACGTGATGACGACTTTGGTAAGGCAACGCTAATTGAAACTTCAGGTGGTGGCGTTGAAGCTGGTGAAGATTTAGAAACAGCGCTAAAGCGAGAGCTTAAAGAAGAATTAGGTGCTGAAGTTGAGATTATGCATAAAATCGGTATAGTTAGTGACTACTATAATTTGATTCATCGCCATAATATTAATAATTATTATCTTTGCAAAGTCACTTCTTTTGGTGAAAAACATTTAACTAAGGATGAAATAGAAGATTTTTATTTGTCGACTTTAAGGTTGAGTTATCGGGATGCTGAAAAAGAATATCAAAAATGCGCGGAAACTAAAATTGGTAAATTAATTGCGGCCAGAGAGTTACCGGTTTTAAGAAGAGCAAAAGTGTTGCTGGGCGAATAATTATGCGTGAAATACCAATTAAACAAGTAAAGTCATTAATAAAACAGCTATTGAAAAGCAAAGAACCGAAATGTGTGGTGTTGCTTACTAAGAAGAAAGATCGTTCGTTAACAATTGAAGTTGATAGTGGACAGATGAAATTAACTGAGCAGGGGTATGAGAATACTGTTAATACATTTGCGATTGCTGATAATGTTGCAAGGCATGCTTTCACTGCGGCGTTTAAGCGTGAGTTTCCACGAAGTCATCAGGTTTATGTGAGTGAGAAGTGATTATCTTTCCACCTTAATCCAGCGTCCATGCACTTCAATTTCAAATTTGATGTCAAATGCAGGCGAATATGATGATTTGCTCATAGTGGATTAAAATATGATATTATACTTCCGATTACGTTTATTGGTAAAAATAGGTATAAAATAATGAAATTGAAAAGAATAGGGATAGGTTTGTTAATGTTTGCAGGAGTTGTAGCAATATTTGTGGCTATGCCTAAACAAGCAAATGCTGCCTCTGATGGAAATGTGAGTGAACAATATGCTACTGCTGTGATTAGTGAGCGGAATGTAAAGCTGGGAGAAAATGTTGTTGGAAGTAATGAAAATGCTAGTCCTTTTGTGAATTTCACTAGAGAAATACCAGGAACCACAAATTGGTGGCATGTTTTATATAACAAATGGAGAAGACATGGAAAGAGATAAAAATGTCCAATTTAATGTTTGAGATAATACTGCAAACTATATTTATTATTATTTCTGTTACTTTTGATATTTTAATTTTT
>HHCFJ05603__coassemble_1741_pt1 | contig 6109 bp, 6 predicted proteins | sample HHCFJ05603__metabat2_high_PE_021 | metagenome-assembled genome bin HHCFJ05603
AAATATTTTTAATTTATTTGGAGGTGCTTTTTGAATGAGTAAAGCAAAACGATATTTTGGTGCATTAGCACTTGTTTCTGGGGCAGCTTTAAGTTTGGTTGCCTGTGGTAATAATAAGAATGCCAAGACTAATGATGCGGCAGATACACATCACAAGTTCAGTCAAACTGTTCCTGTGAAAAGTGTTAAAAAAGGTGGGACCTTAAATTACGCTATCGAGTCAGATAGTCCTTTTACCGGTATTTTCTTGCCAGAATTATCTGATACTGATACCGACTCCCAAGTTGCAGGACCAGGACAAGAAGGGTTATTCTCAGTCAACGATCAATACAAGATTAACAATAAAGGTGCTGCTACCTTTAAGCTTGACCGTAAAGCCAAGACCGTAACTATCGAGGTTAAGAAGGGTGTTAAGTGGTCAGACGGCAAGCAAGTTAATGCTAAAGACGTGGAATACGCTTATGAAATTATTGCTAATAAAGACTCCAAGTCACAACGTTATACCGATTCTCTTGCCGACATTGTTGGTTTAGCAGAATATCACGAAGGCAAGAGCAAGAAGATTTCTGGTATTGAGATGCCTGATGGCGAAAATGGCCGCAAGGTCGTAATTCACTTTAAACAAATGAAGCCTGGTATGCTTCAATCAGGTAACGGTTACTTCTGGGAATACGCTGAACCTTACCATTACTTAAAGGACGTACCATTCTCCAAGTTGATGTCTAGTGACAAGGTTAGAAAACAACCACTCTTCTACGGCCCATTCCGCGTAAGCAAGCTTGTTCGTGGTCAATCTGTCACTTGGGAACGTAACCCGCATTACTGGCGTGGTACACCAAACTTGGAAAAGGTATCCATGACAGTCATCGGTACCAACTCAGTTACTCAAGCCATCAAGAGTCACAAGTTCGACGTTGCTGGTGTCGTTAATACCCAATGGGAAGATGTTAAGAATGCCACTGACACTAACTTTATCGGCAATGTGCCTCTATCTTATAGCTACTTAGGCTTTAAGGTAGGTAAATGGGACAAAAAGGCTGGCAAAAACGTTGAAAACAAGAATTCTAAGATGAATAATCCATCATTACGTAAAGCTATGGCTTATGCAATGAACGTTGATGCAGTCGCTAAACGTTACTACCACGGCTTGGCCTTCCGCGTTAACACTTTGATCCCTGAACAATTTGGTGATTATACTGACAAGTCAATCAAGGGTTACCCATACAACTTGAAGAAGGCTAACGAATTATTGGATAAAGCCGGCTACAAGAAGAAGGGTGAATACAGAGTTCAACCTAACGGTAAGAAGTTAGTAATTAACTTGGCTGTTAGAAACAACTCAACTACCGCTGAACCTGTTTGGAGAAACTACATCCAACAATGGAAGAAAGTTGGTTTGGATGTTAAATTTGTCGGCGGCCGTCTAATGGAATTCAACAACTGGGTACAAGCTGTCGAATCTGACGATCCAAGAATCGACGTCTTCGAAGGTGGTTGGTCACTTTCAAGTGAACCATCCCCTAACGACCTTTACAATGAAGCTGCACCATACAACTTTGCTCGTTTCGTTTCACCTAAGCAAACTAAGCTTTTGGCTGATATCGACTCAGAGAAGGCCTTCAATCCTACTTACCGTGCTAATGCCTTCAAGAAGTGGCAAAAGTGGATGTATGATGAAGCATACGTTGTGCCAACTACCAACCAATACTCAGTCACTGCTGTTAACAAGAAGGTCACTGGCTGGTCACTTAAGCCTAGTGCCACCACTTGGTTCACTGCAGGTTTCGTAAAATAATTTCTTGAACAATCCTTTTTCTATATTTTCTATAACAAATAAAATTTACTTTTCAACCCCTATCAATTAATCTCAAAATATTCAGTAGCAAATTTGTTGCTGAATATTTTTTTATTTTTCTCAACCCCTATTACTAACCTAAATTGTAGAATGCAAGTCCCTTTTATGTGAAAAATTTTTAATATATAACACAACATATTGTGGTATTCTCATAAATGTATTCATAGATAATGTGTTTTGTGAAACAATAGTAACTTTTAGGAGTGAGTTTTTTATGCCTACCACAAGAATTAAGCTGGATCCTGACTTTATCGATTCAGTGAAACAAGAAGTTAAACCTCATTGGGGAGAATTAGGTTGGGTTACCTACAAGAGAACTTATGCCCGCTGGCTTCCTGACCAAAATAGAGCTGAGAATTAGGATGAAACTGTCAAACGAGTTATTGAAGGTAATATTAACCTTGATCCGCGCTTGCATGATAATCCTTCTGCAGAAGTAATTACGGAGTTAACTAATGAAGCACAAAAACTATTTCGTTTAGTCTATGGCTTAGCTGCTACTCCATCTGGTCGTAATCTTTGGATTTCAGGTACTGATTATCAAAAGCGGAACGGTGATTCCTTAAATAACTGCTGGTTCATTGCAATTCGCCCACAAAAATACGGCGATAGCCACATTGTGCCTGCTTATCTTAATCCTAAGCAAAAAGCCGTTTCAATGCCTTTCTCCTTCTTATTTGACCAATTAATGAAGGGCGGCGGTGTTGGTTTTTCAGTGGTCAACGAAAATATCGCTCAAATTCCTTCCGTCGACAATAAAGTGGATTTAGCCGTAATCATCGACAAAAAGAGTCCATCTTACGAGGCATCCCTCAAGGTCGGTGCCATCGACAAAGACGAATGGGAAAAGCAAAGTGTACCTGACGACACAATTTATTACAAACTGCCTGACACCCGTGAAGGTTGGGTCTTAGCTAATGCCCGTTTAATCGACATGCACTTTAACGCCACTAATCCAGACCATAAAATCAAATTAGCACTCGATATCTCTGACATTCGTCCATATGGTGCTAAGATCCATGGCTTCGGTGGTACGGCTTCAGGCCCAATGCCTTTAGTTGAGATGCTTATTGATATCAACAACGTTATCAATGCTCGCGTTAATAGTAAGCTTACTGCCGTTGACGGCACTGATATTTGTAACTTGATTGGTAAAACAGTTGTTGCAGGCAATGTCCGTCGCTCTGCTGAACTTGCTCTTGGCTCTAGCGATAATCAAGACTTTATTAAGATGAAGCAAGATAAGGAAAAACTTTATCATCACCGCTGGGCTTCTAACAACAGTGTCGCAATTAACTCTAAATTTAATAATTATGGCCCAATTGCTGACGGAATTTTGCATAACGGTGAACCAGGAATCGTCAATCTTGATCTTTCACGCAATTATGGCCGAATCGTTGATGGTTATCAGGCCGGCATTGACGACAGCGTTGAAGGCACCAACCCTTGTGGTGAGATTTCTCTAGCTAATGGTGAACCATGTAATTTGTTTGAGGTCTTCCCTTATGTAGCGGAACAAGAAGGCTGGGACCTCAAGGAAGCCTTTGGCTTAGCTGCTCGCTACACCAAGCGAGTTACCTTCAGTCCCTATGATTGGGAAATTTCACGCGAAATCATCCATAAAAATCGCCGAATCGGGGTTTCAATGTCAGGAATTCAAGACTGGCTTTTAAATGATCTCGGTCACAGAGTTGTAACTGGCTTTGAGGATGCAGTTGATCAAGAAAATGGGCAAAAGATCAAGAAGCCAATCTATGACCCTCAAGCGGTTAAGATGGTTGACAGCCTTTACCAAGCTGTAGTTGACGCAGACAAGACCTACAGCAAGGAATTAGGCTGCAATGAATCAATTAAGCACACCACAGTTAAACCTTCAGGTACGGTAGCGAAATTGGCTGGAGTCAGCGAAGGAATGCACTTCCACTATGCTGGTTACTTGATTCAACGGATTCGTTTCCAAGCTAGCGACCCACTTTTGCCAGCCTTAAAAGAATGTGGCTACCACACTGAACCAGATATTTACACACCAAATACAATCTGTGTTGAATTTCCACTTCGTGCAGCTCACGCCGACAGCAAAAACTTTGCCTCAGCCGGCACTGTTTCCATCGCGGAACAATTTGCGACACAAGCATTTTTGCAAACTTATTGGTCCGACAATGCTGTTAGTTGTACCGTTACTTTCCAAAGCGATGAAAGTGATCAAATTGCCCCACTACTTTACCAATATCGCCATATTATTAAGTCAACTTCACTTCTTCCTTATTACGGTGGCTCACTTAAACAAGCTCCGAAGGAACCAATTGACAAGCAGACTTACGAGGCTAGAGCCGCATTGATTACTGATGATGTTGAAGAAGTTTTTGCTAAGCAAAATGATGATCAAAAAGGACTAGAGCTAGTCGACCAATCAGATTGTGCTGGTGGCGCCTGCCCAATTAAATAAATTTATTTGGAGGAATGGAATTGAAGAGTATGAGTAAACGTAAAATTAATCTATTTTTTGCAATTATTACTTTCTTTACGTTAGCCTTAACTGCATGCTCAAATAATAATTCAGCTACTAAAAAAAGCACAACTAACCAAATTTCGGTTAATTACACTTTAAAAGAAGGTAAAAAGACCTTTGATAAGAAAACCGTAAAAGTTCCTAAAAAAGCTAAAGTAATTGCTGGTTTAAAAAAGGCCTGGAAAGTTAAGGAAACCAAAGGCTTTATCACTGCAATTGACGGCAAAACTCAAAATCCTAAGAAAAAGATTTATTGGACCTACACAATTAACAATAAGTTTGCCTCTAAAGGCGCTAATGAACAAACTGTTAATAACAAAGATAAAGTTAAATTTACTTTAGCTAAAATGAAATAATCATAAGGAGAAAAACAAATGACTAAAACAAAATTATTAAGCTTAACTACTACCGGTGCCGTATTTGTTAGCCTACTTTTCACTGGCGTTGCACCAACCAGCAACGTCCAAGCTGCTTCTTACATTAAAGTTCATTACACCTTAAAGAAGGGCAACAAGGCCTTCTCACACAAGAGTTTTAAGGTTAAGAAAAATGCTAAAGTGATCACCGGTTTGAAAAAAGGTTGGCACGTTAAAAGCACTAATGGCTTTGTTACTAGTATTGCTGGCAGAAGCCAAAATAAGAGTAAGAATATCTACTGGACTTACACCATTAACGGCAAGTATGCTTCTAAAGGAGCATACCAACAACCATTGCATAGAAACGACCGTGTTGTCTGGAAGCTAGCCGGGATCAAGTAAAATGCTTACCAAAGAAAGAGTTCAGATTCGATCTTTAGCACTCCTAGCGATTTTGGTTGCTATGTGTGTAACACTCAGAATTTTTAAAATCATCGATATCCCTAACGTACAGCCCGTAACTGATATGATTATGATTGTGACCCTAACAATGGGTGCTGGCTTTGGCTTTGCCCTATCCGCATTGACCATGATCTTGTCCAATATTTATCTAGGCTTTGGAATTTGGACTATCCCCCAGATTATGGCTTATGTTGGCTGTGTTTTAGTAGTAATCCTACTTGACAAAACCACCCCACTAAAGCAACACTTCTGGATGCAAGTTATCGTAGCTACCCTTCTGGGTTACGTATATGGCTTGTTGATCAATTTCGGCATGTCAATTTGGGGTGGCTGGTCATCCTTTTTAGGTTATGTTGCGGGAAGTTTCTTATTTGATACTTACCATTGTCTGGGCAATTTTGGTTTCTATTTTGTTTTGTACAAACCATTGACTCTTGCCCTAAACAATTACAAACGAAAAGCAGGAATCAGCTATGATTAAAATTTACACTAAAGTTGGTGACAAAGGTTTAACTAAGCAAGTTACTGGCAAAATGGTGCCTAAATATGACCTCCAAATTGAAGCTCTAGGTGACGTAGATGAATTGCAATCCTACTTAGGTGTAGTAATTGCTAACTTATCTAAAAACTGTCTGCAACTTAAAGATGAGCTGCAAGACGTACAACGCAACCTTTACCAATTACAAGCTGATATCGTGGTAAAGCATCATCAAGAAATCACCCATGAAACAGTGCAGCAACTCGAACATCGCATTGATCAACTAACGCCCCAAATTCCTTCCATTCCTGAATTTATTCTACCAGGTGGTAAAGCCACTGGTGCCAATCTTCAGTATGCCAGGACAGTCGCTCGACGCACCGAACGGGCATTGGTCAAATTAAGTTTAAATGAACAGGAATTATCAGATGACGTATTAAAATACATCA
>HHCFJ05603__coassemble_2286_pt1 | contig 4705 bp, 5 predicted proteins | sample HHCFJ05603__metabat2_high_PE_021 | metagenome-assembled genome bin HHCFJ05603
TTATTTTGACCCAACTCTATACTTCAAAATACAAAAACAAAGCAGATATTAGTTCGTTATTACCAATCACTAACAATCACAGATATGTATTTGATAATTTAATTGGCATAATCATTGCAGGTGGTATTTTTTACCTACTCAATATTTTAATATTCATAGTTGCAACACTAATTTTTAAAACTGGTAATCTGAATTATCCATTCTATCTCTACAAAAATCTAACCGGACAAACACTTAACGAGTATGTACCAACGCTAAAAATTATCATGCCAATCCTAGTACTTCAGCTTTTAGTGGGATTATTTATCATCAACTTTATCCAATTAATTTCTAATGTCGTACGTGACAAGTTTCCTACCTTATTTATTACGCTGATTTTGTTAATAGGAGTAAGTGTTTCAAGCACCGTGATTGAGCCGTTGCAAAAAGCAGCAGCATGGTTACCTACCACCTACTTTAATGTTATTGGTATAGTTTCTGGGAAAATTGCAGTGCAATATCATAATAATCAAGTAACTTTTATCTCTGGCTTAATCACATTGATTGCTGGCATACTAATTACCTATTGCCTAGGCTTAATTATCAATAAAATTAGACATTAACCAAAAAAGATTGCCTCAAACGACAATCTTTTTTTCATTCCCCAGGAAATATTACCGCCCTACTTCCAAACAATAGGACTTTTCATGACAATCGGGGCAGCGCAGTCTTCTCATCTTGGGCGTATGTGCAGCAAACATGAACGTTCTAAACGATGGAACAAAAGTATGACCACAATGCGGACACACATACGCTACTGCCTTGTAATAGTTTAGACTTAGCTTAAATGCACCAAATACAACAACGAGTAACATTATTCCAACTGAAGCAATTACACCAATATCATTTCCTCGCTTGCCAAAATAGAAAGCTAAAATAATCCCTATAATCTCGACTGCATCTAGCAATAAACCATAGACCAACATTCTTCTGAACTTCTTTAAAATAGTCTCATTAGTCATCATCTTCGTAAGGTCAGTTAATTCTAAATTACTTTGTTTGGTTAGTATTTTTTGCAAATCATAAAGTTGCTTCTGTTGTGTCTGAAACTTTTCTATTTCTTCATTATTACTCTGCAATTGCGCATTCACCAATAAAGCCAACGATTCTTGCGCATGGTCAGCCTGCAATAATGTTTTTATCTTAGCTAGAGAAAAGCCTAATTCTTTTAAATAAATAATCACCTGTAATTGCTGCACTTGATCCTCGTTATAAAAGCGATAGCCATTTTCTGCCTTAGTTGGTTTAAGTAGCCCTTTTTGATCATAAAAACGTAATGTACGCGTACTTACTTGCAATTTTTTAGCAACTTCACCAATTCCATATCTTTCTGACATTACTTTTCACCTGCTTTCTAATTCAAATATACGGTTTTACGCAAGGTAAAGGTCAAGAGTTTTTCAAAATAAAGCGTATTCATTATCAAAATCGAATAAAGTCGTTTTATTCTATTGAAATTATTAACTATTTAAGTATAATTCTAATTGAATGTTCATATTATACAGACTATGGAGGAATAAATGAATTCTATCAGTAAGTTTTTTCATCTAAAAGAGAACAATACCTCTTTTAAAACAGAATTATTGGCTGGTCTTACTACTTTTGTAAGTATGTCATACATTCTGTTCGTTAACCCAAACGTCCTGGGTGCCAGCGGTATGGATAAAGGTGCTCTATTCACCGTTACTGCATTGTCGGCTGCCTTTACCTGTATCGTAATGGGGCTTATCGCTAACTACCCAATTGCTTCCGCACCAACTTTGGGCTTAAACGCCTTCTTTACCTATACTGTTTGTTTAGGCATGAAGGTTAAGTGGCAAACTGCTTTAGCAGCTGTTTTCGTTGCATCAATTCTGTTCATTTTGTTAACTGTCTTTAAGGTACGTGAAATGATCATTGATGCCATCCCTGCCGATATTAAATATGCTATTTCCGCAGGTATCGGCTTATTCATCGCCTTTATCGGTTTGCAAGGTGGTAAGTTGATTCAAAACAGTGATTCTACCTTAGTTACTATTGGTAGTCTCAACAACCCTACTGTTTGGATCACTATCTTTGGTTTAATCATTACTATTTTCTTAATGATTGCCAGAGTTCCAGGTGCCATCTTCATCGGAATGATCGCCGCTGCTGTTTTTGGCATAGTGACTGGTCAAATTCCCATGCCTAAAGGCGTTATCTCTTCAGTTCCAAGCATTGCCCCAACTTTTGGGCAAGCAGTCTTCCATATTGGCGATATTAATACCGTTCAAATGTGGATCGTTGTCTTTACATTCTTACTTGTTACTTTCTTTGATACCACTGGTACCTTAATTGGTTTGGTTCAACAAGCAGGTCTGATGAAGGACAACAAGATGCCACGTGCTGGTGAAGCTCTAGCAGCTGATTCCAGTGGTATGTTGGTCGGTTCTGTTCTTGGTACCTCACCTGTCGGTGCCTTCGTTGAATCAAGTTCTGGTATCGCTGTTGGTGGTCGTACCGGTTTAACTGCCGTTTGGGTTGGTATTTTCTTCCTTATTTCAACTATCTTCAGTCCAATTTTGAGTGTTTTCACTACCCAAGTTACAGCACCCGCTTTAATTATTGTTGGGGTATTAATGGCCGAAAACTTGGCACACGTTCACTGGACTAATCTTGAAATTGCCATCCCATGTTTCTTAATCGCATTGGGAATGCCTCTTACATACTCTATTTCAGACGGACTTGGCTGGGGTTTGATTGTCTACCCTGTATCAATGATCGCAGCCAAGCGTTTCAAAGAAATCACGCCAATGATGTGGATTTTGTTTATTGTTTTCGTAATCTACTTCGTTGTGCTGAATGTAAAATAATTCTATCTTATAAACCCTATCTTACTTTTACATTAATAGATACCCCCATCTAACCAAGTAGCATGTCTACTTGGTTTTTATTCTAAAAAGATGTCTGTTAATAGTATGGATGATGACAGCAGATTCTATTAGATGATATAATAATCAAAGAAAGGCTGTGACTAAAATGAAATCATATAAAAAAATTCAAGCTAATGTTGACTCCTCACTAGCACTTCAAGCAGAAGGAATTTTTCAAGATATAGGGCTCAATACCACTACCGCAATAAATGTGTTCTTAAAGAAAGTTGTGGCAACTGGTGGTATCCCATTTGAATTAAAAGAAACTCCTGAACAAAAAGCCTCAAGAGAATTAATTCAAAGCATCTCAAAAATCCCCCACAAAGAAGCTAAAACCAAAAAGGAAATTGAGGATTGGCTAGATGAGGACTAATGATATTGTAGATATTTATGTTGCTTACATTGATAAGCCTGGAGGAAAAAATAGGCCTGTATTAATAATTAAATTACTAAACAGTAAAGCTTGGCTGCTAAAAATCACTTCAAAATATAAAGAAAAAAGTGAAAATATCCGAAAGCATTACTTTCCCATTTTTGACTGGAAAAAATATAATTTAGATAAACCATCATACATTGATACTAAAAATTATTTAATAGTTAATATTAGTGATTTAAATATCGAAAAATACCGAGGCCATTTCTCAATAGCAGATTTACGCAAATTAAAAGATTTTATTGACGAAAATTCAAACTAAGAATTAAGCTATATGTTTTAGTTCCTAAACACAATCTCAAATATGAGATTGTGTTTTTATTTATCCAAATGGCATCTTTTGATAATCATTTGACGCCTTATGATGTTCGGATTCTTCTAAATTGCCGCTATACTATTTTCAACAAATCGAGTTATGAAAGATTTATTTAGGAGGAATTCATTATGACAACTCAAGAAGGAAAAACTGCTTTAATTACTGGTTCATACGGTGGGCTTGGTACCCAATTCGTTAACATTCATGCTTCACACGGGGGTGACTAATCCTAGTTGGTCGCAATGCTAAGAAATTAGCCGATCAACAAAAAGAAGTTCGTAGAAAGTACAACGTAACGGCACATATTATCGATGTTGATCTCTCACAACCAGATGCTGCGCAAAAGATCTATGATACTTGCAAAAAGAACGGTTGGACTATTGACTACTTAATCAACAATGCTGGCTTTGGTGGTCAAGGCGAATTCATTAAAAGAAGTATGGAACAAGACATGTCCATGATCGCCGTTAACATTGAAACGCCTACTCGTTTAACTAAATTATTTTTACCTGACTTCGTAAAACGCGGCCGTTATGCCTGGCCCACTTCAAGCCGTTTACTACGCTACTAAAGCATACGTTACAAGCTGGTCAAATGCGTTATGGCGTGAAGTACAAGGCACAGGCGTTACGGTAAGCTGCTTAATGCCTAGCGCTATGCAAACCGGTTTTATCAGTCGTGGTGATTTGAGTTCAACTCAATTATTCGCCCATGCGGTTAGTCCAGAAGGTGTTGCAAAAGCTGGGTATGAAGAAATGATTGAAGGCAAGCTTAACATTACCGCTGGTTTAACTGCAGCCCAAAAACCATTCATGAAATTGGCACCAATGTTACCTAAGAAGATGCTCATGAACAATGTTTATAAGATGCAAGAACAAGGTAGTAGAAAGTAATCAACTTATCTTATAATATGGATCAAAAGGATGGTATTTGAATGAATCACTTTATTTTAGATGGTCGCTATGAAGACCTACTCTCTCATTATAAATTTAACGTTGAAGAAGCACTTAAAAAAGCCAATATTCC